>Ga0136643_10014465_pt1 | contig 11837 bp, 9 predicted proteins | sample TergutLab28metaG_FD_96883 | JGI IMG/M metagenome (GOLD analysis project Ga0136643, IMG submission 96883) | Labiotermes labralis P1 segment gut microbial communities from Petit-Saut dam, French Guiana - Lab288 P1 (version 3) (version 3) | ecosystem: Host-associated > Arthropoda: Insects >...
CACTCTTCGCAACATAACATTACACAACACGGCATGCTGCCACAACACCCAACTTGTACAACGAAGTTAATCTGTGACTACTTCTAGTGTGACTTAAGCAAGGAATGTATAGCTCCCTGATGATGGTCCTAGGACCGAAACATGTCGGAGCATTTTTAATGTTTTAATGTGTAAATTTTATAAATTGTATATATGTGCAGTGGTTGGTATAATAATTGAGTCTTTGATGGGTTTGGGTATTGATTCTATTGTTGTTCACACCATTGCCGGTGTCAATGGACGTAGCATAATCAATACACTGCTGGGATTTACAATCCACTCATAATTTTATATTACAGAAAAGTTGTTGTGGGTGAACAGGCAAATGGAATAGTGATCTGCAGTTTCATATCCTAACATTTAAAAATTTCTGCTCTTATACAAAAATGTTGTTGGAAAGTGGATAGGTAATGTGTAACATGAAAAAGTGTCATTTGTGGTTGGTGTTTTATAAATTATCATTTTGTGTTGCTTTTACCATGTTGTGAGCCAAAAACTTAGGCTTGGGCTACATAGTACTGATTTTGATATTGCAGTATGCCCAGCCTACTGGTGAACAGATGGTAAAGATGCTGTTAAAACAGGGATGAACACTATGAAACAATGATATGTTCAGAAATGTGTTTTGTTTAGTTCTTGTAATCTAATATAGATATTGTTTTTAATTATAGTTAGTGTTTGAAATATCCTTAGGAAACTTACTAGTATTCATTTTTTTTTCAGTTATTATGTTGAAGGTTAATCATGTTTAACATTATGAAATTGGTTGTGCAGTAAAGAGTTTCAGATTCTCAATTTCATCCTTATGGTGTAATGTTTCGTCTTCTATATTCTGAAACTTTCAATAAAATCGTGTGTTAGGAGAGTGAGCCTGGCCAAGCCTATTCTCCTAACCGCAGTTCTGTTTCCAACGCTATGTATCTGCTCATGATGTATGTAGATGGATGATTACATGTGGGGTAACTCTGCACTTCTGCACCACACTGTTATTGAACACTCCTCCTGTCACACAGGCATAGTTTATGTCTGATTTGGTTCACCTATTGTGCAAGTAAGTGGACTGATTTTTTTCAGAGTACACTGTATCATAAGGTTCCTCCTACCCACCTGTTCAGGTCCAGTGACTTTCCATGGCATGTTCATAGTATGAGGGTAGCAAGGAACCCTGTGTTGTTACTGCCTTTCACTATCATACCTCATGTTTGTCATTTGTTCAGATGAGCATCCAAGTTCAGCAAGTTCTGTGGTTCGTTCACTTCTTGGCAAGAAGTCTTCATTACCCCCTCCAACAGTAAAGAAACCACCTCAAGTTGGATCATCGAACCTCATTTCTACACAGTTAACTAAACGTAATGCAGCTGTTGAGCAGTGGCTAATGCGTGACAATGTGGATGGAGCTGGACCAAGCAGACCGGTCCACAAAGCTTCTCCAAAAGGGCTCATAGAATTTGATAGTGTAGAAAGAAGTGCGATGCTGACACACCCAACAGCAAACAGGGTGAAAGCACCTCGTCGAAGGCTTCCCACCGTATTGCACAATAAAGATGCAGTAAGTGTTCAGATCTTTGTTGCGAGAATTGAGTATTTGACAGTATCATATTAAGCTTGGTATTTTTCTTTTTTTATTTGTAGAGTGATTGGAGAGTAGTACTGGACGTTGTGCGTTAAGCGGTTATCACTCCTGATTCACGTCTGGGGGTTCCCACTTTCAGGTCTAGGCCCAGATACCAGCTGCCCTGAATGAGACTTTTCATAATATTCCTTAGTCCTTCCAGGTAGTTTGTCAGGATAAATCCTCAGACTGAGCTCCTACTGCTTCTTTCCACATTATTTCCAGCTATTTGTAATCATTTATCATTTTGTGCTATATAATCAGTGCTGTTGATAGTATAATTAAATAAAATTTTATTCAAGGATGTGTTCATGTCGAAAGATAACAACAGGAGCAGTGATGCATGTATTGTCATTGCCAGAATAGAAGCCATATTGTAGTATAAGAATTGCTGATAGAGCCTTTACAGACATGTCATAGATCAAGTATCTGGGAATGGCAGTAAGAGAGAAATTGTATATAAAATGTAACTTTCCAGTTTCTCACCAATGGCCTAACAGGGAACACCGGACAGTTTAATGAGAGATTTAGTGCCTTTGGAATTTAATACTGACAAGGAAAACAACCATGTCAAGGGCAAAGAGTGAAAAAAATTAAAAGCAATTAAACATTCTGAGGCAGTTCTCTCCACCCTCCATTCTTACAAATATTTCTCAACGTTTATTGTATCCTCCTTGTGTATGGTTTTCTAGGTTTATGTTTTCCGGTAGATTTTCCACCAGAATTATATATATATATGTATTAATGGTAATATCATCATCAATCTCTTCATTAAGTTACAATACGTTAAGATTCATATCATTGACATATAAATTGTAACTATCCAAGCTGGAAGGTCGCAGGTTCGATTTCCGATGGTTGCACTGGAATTTTTCATTGGCATAATCCTTCCCGTCAATATAGCCCTGGGTTCAATGCAGCCTCTAACAGAAATGAGTACTAGGAATATTTCCTGGGGGAGTAAGGGTGGCTGGTGCTTAGGGCTGACAGCCTTACCACCTTTAAGTGCCGTCTTGAAATCTGGGAACCTCAACCTCATGGAACCTCAGGGCCTGTCCAGACCTGTACAGGGATTGCCTTATCTTTTTATCCATGCTAGAAATAGCTATTAAAACTTGTGTGCTGTAGTGACTGCTAAGAAAATTTTCTGTATTGTTGTCAGTGCTTTTTGTTACAACAGTCAGTGTTTTCATTTAGGATTCTCAAAATAGTGGCCTAATGAATGGAAGTGCAGAAATGGAACACGCTACTCTCGACAACAGTATTGCAGAGGACGAAGGAGAGGAAGAAAGTGTGGAAAGAAGCAAAGGCCATGCCTGGGAGAAAGGCAAGGTTCCGTGGGTTGAAGAACTGAAATTAAATCAGGCGAAGAAGACGTCAGGATTGAACTCCACTGCCCCGGTGCTTGGACAGAGCCCTCCAGAACAGGCTGAAAGGAAACAGCCTAAATCAAAACTAGACCCCAGTAAGTTACAATTGACAAGGATTGTTTTGATGTTTACATGTAAGGAATTTCATGGCTTAGTTCCCATGTAAGTGTAGAATCTTAATTTATGTACCCTATTTTTTTTTTGGAGGGGGGGGGGCAGGGTAGTGTAGTTGGTATATTGATTGATTGATTTATTATTGTTCAATTGATCCATACAGCATGGGGTCATCACCCAACAGGATATAGAACATGTCAAAGGTTGCATACATAAAATAATACAGAAAACAAGCATATAAATGGTATAAAGTAACAAGAAATAGAGTAAGGCAAAAATAACGAATAAACAATCGGAATATTTACATTTAAAGTCTGTTACAAGTTCTGAATATATGTGATACCTTTAAAATTAGTACCATTTAAGCATAATAAATAGGTAAGAACAAAGCCAATGAAGGGAGCTGTAGGTTTCCAATCTTTTAACATTTATTGTAGTTGTAATAGTCATTTAAGCTATAGAATGAGTGAAAGTGTAAAAATTCTTTCAAAGCTTCTTTAAATTGCTTTTTAGTTTGGAGAAGGTTTTTTATATTAGTGGGTAAGTTATTGAAGGCTTTAATTCCAAATTACATTTGTTTTTAGTGTTAAAACTATGAATTTCGGAGTTTAGTCTGAAATAATCAATATTTTCAGCTACAAATAGCAAATAGAAACTTCTACAGCGTGGATGGTTTGGCGTTTGATCCCCAGTGGGGGGTGAGATTTTCTGCACCAATCCTGCAAAGGTTCCTGTAAAATGGATACCGAGTCTCCTTCCTGGGCAGCCATATGTGGGCTGCCAGATATCTGAATCTCCAATGTCTGTTTTCTTATGTGTAATGGGCCAGAGTTTTGTGGAACCTGTGGGATCGCAACTGTGGATCACAAATATTCAGCCCATTTCCTCCTGTATGTATGTGTATTTTTTTTAAAAAATGGTGAAATGTTTCTTTGTAAAAGGTAATGTTTATACCAAACCCATTTTCATTAAACCATATTTATGTTATTTCTTTGGACAGAAATGACCTGCTTAGAGGGGAGTCAATTTAAGTCGTGTTGTTCTGGTCCCATTTCACCATAGACAATGAGGAATCCCTGTGCTTCAGTGTCTCAACACATATCAATGCATGGTGCAACTTTATGTTTTCGTTTTGCATATCTTTGCTGTAAAGAACAGCAGACTGATATATCTTCACTAACATTATGGTACTTTTTCAAGAGGAATTACATGGATGTGATAATGCAGACCATTACAAACCAACCATCTTTTTGAGCATGTTATAGGAAAGTGTGTTCTAGTTCTGTGACTCACCCTGTGTTGTATTGATTTTATGTTAGCTTACATGACTGTTATTCAGACCTAGCATGCTCTGACCTGATTTGGTGTGTCAGTGTAACACCGTGTCTTGTTTCTGCTGTAGCTAACACCTGTCATTCCTGTCAGTTCTTCACAGACAGCAGCTTTTTCTGGTTTCTTTTTTAAACATTATCATTTAGTGCCTGAATTCAGCTCCATCACTTGTTTATAAGGTAAAACATATGGTAATGTTAAAAATAAAGTTGGGTTGCAGGTTTGGCTTAAAAGAAGTCAGTGTTATAAAATTATGCATGCCGTGTGAGTATGTATGCATGTGTGCACATGCGAGAGTGAGTTAACACATGTCTAACCACAGATAAGTTTTCAAAAATTTGGATGACTTATATGAACCCTTGCTGTGCAGAATCCATGCCTTTGTTGATGAAATTATTGTGGTTTATACGGGAAGTGACTTGCTTTGGGCTGGACAGTCCTGGGATCGAATCCCAGTGGGGGCAAATTTTTCCACACCCCTGCAGACCGGTCCTTGGGCTCACCCAGCCTCTTATACAATGGTTACCAGGTTTTACCCAGGAGTAAAGTGGCCGGGGCATGGCGTAGACCATCCACCCCCATATAGCGCCAAGGTTAAAGATAGAGTAGAGCTATACATCTACTCTACCACTGGACCTTCATGGCCTGTTTTAGGGTGAACTTTATAGGAACTCATCCTGCCTTAGGCATGTCTGCGAAGGTTGCCAGAGGAGTGATCAGGAGCTGGATGAGTAGGAAACACAAATATTGGTTGTCTATTTTTGTTAAAGGGAGGCTGAGGGCTTTCTCATGATACCCTCTGCTAAACGTGCTGGGAAATTTTGAACAGAAACTAGCTAAGAATATGTACAGGGTCATTAAGAGGACCCTGTCATTTAAAGGGACACCTATACAAGCTGGTAATGTTAGGCAGTCCTGGATGTGATAGATGCAAACAGGCATCTGAAATGGCCTCTCATGCTGTTTGTTGCTGTGAGGCAGTGGCTACATTGAGATATAAGAACCTGGGTCTGCACTTTATGAAACCAGGGAACTCTGAGCACATCTTCTTTGGCAGGATACTGCACTTTGCTCAAAATGCAGGGCTACTGATTGCATGAACATGGGTCTACACGAAAGATCAATAACAGTCAAAGTATGCAAGTCACATCCTTTTGTACTATATTCTGTTGTATTCTAAACTACTATGGTTTCCATTATTGTCAGAATGTCAAATATCTCTTCAAGTATTGAGCACTGTTTTGTATCCTCACACACAACACTGTAATATTACAATCAATATGTGTGATAAAAGAGTTCTAACATTGCTCATTTGAGTCAGTAAATAGGGATTTATGTTGAACATGTCCATAACCAGAGATGTAATTGGTATTAGAAAATAGTTTTGATAAGATTTTGTGGTATACATTTGTTTTTTCTGGAAAAGTGTTTCATATTTGATTACTTAAACTTGGTTACAAGTATTTTCGTCCTAATTTAAATCAGTGCAAATGTAAGTCACTTTTTTGGAACCAACTCATGAAGGAGGCTGAGGTCATTGTGTGTCGGACTGCTTGACTCTGAAAATAAAGGTACTGCAGTCCTTAGACTTGTTGGTGACTTTAATCCCACCAACAGAATATAACATGCGAGAAGTTCCGAATATTTAGTGGTGAGTATCCTTAGCTAAATTTTATGTTTTGTTGACCGTACATCTCGATATAATCATGTAAAGAAAAACCAACTTGATGCACAACTTATTCTTTGCATATTCCTGGTTGGATTGGATTCCAATTCCAACCAGGACAACTGACAGTCATCTAAAAAGAATAATAAGTACCAATTGTTGTATACATATGGTTGTACCTCCTCATGATGGGCCTAGATACGCCCAAAACGTGTAGAGGTTGACGAAATATACTAAGAATGAGTTGTGCATCAAGTTGATTTTTCTTTACACAATTATCCTTAGCTAGTTTTAGGCACAGGCTGCGTATTGGATGGTCAGGGCTCAGTAAGAGTATTGGGAAGTCTGTTTTCTATTAAGCACAGAATTGAGAACAGCACTGGTCTATAGGAAGCTGTATCTCTTACACAATGGCTACCAGCCTACCAGCATTTCTGTCTTTGGGAGAAATTGCCAGATACTACCCCCTGATTTCTTTCCATTTTGAAAATGAAATGTTAGAAACTTTTCCATTCCTGTAGTGTTTTTACATGGCCTGATGTTTAGCCACATGACATTTTGTATGTTTCTTACCTACAATGAGTAAAGTGCTGTTATATTAGCAGGTGTGTGAACAGTGGAATTAAGCTGCTTCACTCAGACTGAAGTATGATGTGTACAGTATCTTTGCTTGTTTGAGTTCTATACCATGTCAGTTGCAACTGAATTTTACTTTATCAAGTTGTGAATTAAAAGAAAAACTTCCTGAATTCCTGCCATTTCACTTACTAGCTGACAGCAAGGTGTGTGGAATATTGTTTGTTCAAGATACAGTTCAAGTAGATAACTTGTGTTAGTATGCTGCACCTCAGGGCAGAGGTTATTTGTATTCCGTATCATCCGTGGTGTTGCTATCTTTGTGTAAACAAACATTGGTGATACCCCCTCCCATAGAGTCATCCTTGGTCATGTGATGGTGTGTTCTGCTTTACTTACCTTGGTAATCTTGGTGATGGTGTGCATTTGTTACAACACAATTGTGCTTCATGTCACATGAGATTAGTGGTGTCAGACTGTTTGGGAAGTGAGGTAAAGTATTGGTAAAGTAATCTGAGGAGCTTGTATACTGGGCACTTTGATAGTTGAATGAAGGAGGGCTCTAGTGGTGGGGCATTTCTCTGTGAGGGAGTCCATGAAGGGGATCTTGAGGGAGGGCTTCTTCACTGGGGAACCTGAAAGATGAGGTTTTTGAGAGATATGCAAAATGCCCTTTAAATGGGCCTCTCTCTTCATAGGGGCCCTCTTGGGGAACCTGGAGGGGGTTTATTTGCCGGGACTTTTGTGAGAAAAGAAAAGTATATCAGGGTTCCTTTCTTGGACCTTGGAGGCCATTAAGATTTTAAGTCTGGGGGACATCTGGAACTTTAGCAAAGGGACAGGGCTCACCTGAGTTGATATCAGTTTATGGGGCACAAAGGGCCTGTCTATAAGGCCTAGGTGCATCGGGAATGTAAGGGCTCGAACCCGATGTTAATCAATCATTCATACTGGTAAATTAAAGTTTTCTGTGCGTGGACGTGTGGAAATGCGCATGCATGCACACACACACACACACACATATCTGTGGTTTATATATGAGACAGTCACATTGCAGTAGCTCGGTGAATTACAGGTGCCCTCTGTGGTTTGGCATGCTCATGTCTATAAAACTGAAGAATGGCGTTTGAAACATTGATCACCTCTCGATAATTCAACCATTGATCTGTTTAACCTGCATTCTGTTGCATACTAACAGTTTGATTCTATATTGTACTTGCCACTGACATATACCTTTCATATCCTGATTATTGATGTGTGTATTTAGGTGCTAATGTTGCGTTATCCTTAGTACTACAGTAAACTGGTACATGGCTGTACATGGATTCATAGTATGTTATAATGCCCGTGTTCCCTGTGGTTATGTTTTCCATTATTTTACTCCATATTTTTTTTCTCTTGTTACACCCACTTACCCGTTCCTCTATATGGTTTTTAGGTGTGTTCATAGCTGCAAAAGTGCCTATTACCTTCATCATGTCCGTCGATTCACCTGTCCATGTGTATCAGTGCGCCTTCCACTGGACAGATTTCTGTGAAATTTGGTATAGGAGACATGTGAAAATCTGTCAAGAGAACCCATATTTGGTAAAAATCAGGCAGAAATATTTGGCACTTTACATGAAGACCTAAGTACAGTTTGTTTTTGCCAGTGACATTCATTTGTCATAAAAGCGCTGTCTTTGAATGAAATTGTATGATATAATATGATATGATATATTTGTTAACTGCAATTGGGTTGACACCTGGTGGCAGTAGTACAGTACACGTTTACACACAAACAATACAGAAAGCAACACAACGCAAACAATACGTACAACAACACAATTAACTAACTGGGACACAATTAACTAATGGTATCAAGATCTTAGGATAGCTAAGGAGGTATAAACATTGTACTATCGCACCACAATGTTATGCTATGAATGCATTGCCTGGCTTGTATTTTGGCTCCTCCTGTACAGTTCCTTTGTTTTCCTGTTAAGGTTTTGCTGTCGCTGTGGTGTTTAGGACCTCCATTTCTCTTCACAGGCAGTAAAATTGAAAATAGTTAGCACCTAATACTTTTATTTTCATGGAAGATTACTGTCTTCTGGTATGTAACACCGTGTAGTTTGGCAGACAGATGCTTCATGTTTCAGAGAAGCTTGCTGCTTCCATGTTCGTGTAGAGGAGTGGGTCTTAAAATGTAGGCACTAGGTTACTCGTGAAATGTTGATACAAGGGCTGTCCAGAAAGTATCCGACCAGTTTGAATATCTCGAGAACCGGTTGCATGGCCTTGATGTAACTTGACAGCCAGTCAGAGGAGACCTTGCTGTACATTCGTGAACAGTCACTCTCCCGTGGAGATAGTCAGTCGGCAGTGAGACGCCGTTGACTGAGCTTGTGTACTGTGTGACCGTCGCCAACAATGACCGAGTGAGCAGATCAGCTTCATAACAACAAAGCTCATGCCCATTCTACAGCTCTTGTGCCGGCTTTTTTGGCAAAGCATCACATCGCCCAAGTCTGTCAGCCCCCCTACAGCTCAGATTTGGCTCCCTACAACTTCTGGCTTTTCCCAAAGCTAAAATCGCCTTTAAAAGGGAGGAGACTTGTGAATGTGATGGTCACACAGTACACAAGCTCAGTAAGCGGTGTCTCACTGCCGACTAACTAGCCCCACAGGAGAGTGACTGTTCACGGATGCACAGCAAGGTCTCCCCTGCCAGTCTGCCAAGTTACATCAAGGCCGCGCGACTGGTTCTCGAGATATTCAAACTGGTCGGATACTTTCTGTACAGCCCTCGTATGTGTATACCAAACTGAGCAGTTGTACATCTTTGAAGACAGTAGTTTGTATAGTCACTGCCGTAAGAATCTGAAGTATCACATAATTGCAATTATTTTCAGGTCCTGAATCTAAACAAACAGCAGCAAGTGTGACGATGAGAATGCATCCTTCCAGACCCCAGTCAGTGTTCCATGAGACCTCATCAAGAGTCACTCAACAAAGAAGGCCATTGTCTTCATCAAGCCCATCTGATCCTGCCCACCTCTTGGCAGAAGTGACCCAGGCTCATTCCAAACCCCACTCAGGTTCAGCAACTAGCCCCATATTGTATACACTGCAGACAAGACAAGACTCCAACAGCCCAGTAGCCAAACCAGCAGATAGTGCAAGTACATCAACTAGCCCAGTGCTGACCAATTTAACGGCAAAACAAGCAGCAGATTCTACAAGTCCTTCATCGCTGTCAGATCCTGATCTGCTAGCGAGTCCATCAGCCAATAGTCCAGCGCTTGCAAGCGGATCACCGGTTACATACAAGCAGTTTGTAGAGCTGAAAGATAGGGTAAGTAAACTGTGTGACATTAGAAAAGTTGTATTAATACTTTCAAGCATGAGATTTATCTAAATGGTATTTTAAAATTTGGTTTCACATTCAAATTAATTTAAATATCTGGGGAGGAAAAGAAAACTTTAATCAAAGTCCATCAGCAAATAATCCAGACCTTGCAAACAAATTGTCAGTTACATACAGGTGGGTTGTAGAGCTGCAAGGTAGGGTAAGTAAAGTGTGTGAAATGAGAAATGTTGTATTAGCACTTCTGAGCATGAAATTTATCTAAATAGTGTTTTAAAATTTGGTTTTCTGTTAGAATTAATTTCGAATTCTGAAAAAATTAACTTCAATCTGAATGTTTGTGATGGGAAAACGATATTGTTCAGAATTTGACGTTCAGATGACTGTGCATCGTGATAAATTTTCATAATGAAACCAACTAGATACACTAATTTCTCAAATTTATTTTTGGAATAAAGCTCTACCTGTTTTGGACAGTTCCTCTGTCCATCATCAGGATTTTTTCACTGTACACACAACAGTGATATATATCATACTGGTTTGCTGACAGCTGTCAGCAAACCAGTATGACATACACCATTGCTGTGTGTACAGTGAAAAACTCCTGATGATGGACAGAGGAACTGTCTGAAACATGTAGAGTTTTATTCCAAAAATAAATTTGAGAAATTGGTGCATCTAGTTGGTTTCATTATAAGAATATTGTTCAGGGCAGTGCTAAAATGAGGTCTTCACATATAAGGTTTTCCAGGTACTGTGGCAGCGACAGGAACTATATTCATAACTATGTGCCCCATCCTAGGTGTTAGGTTGGAGTTGATTTCAGGAGGGAGAGACTGGGAAAGGTCAATGCCAGAAAAGTTTGAATTCATAAGAATATGTACTTTAGTTTATTTAACAACACTGTCAGTAACTCTGAGAGCGAGTGATTGGATGACAGTGAGCGGTTAATTGGAGAGGTTGTGAAAGGAAGTAGTCGTCACCTAATTTGAGATCCTCTCCTCACATTGACATGGGTGGACCGAGGAAAACCATTAAGAACCTCACTGTGAATAGTTGGTGCCCCAACTGAGGTTTGAATAAAGCATGAAGTCAAAAGCATTCCTGCTTTCAACCATCTTGCTCAGTTCCAAATTGAAGGTGCAGAAGTCTGGTGCTAACTTTGTCTTCAAAAGACCTACTAAAATAAAAATAGCCATACACCTAAAGGCCAGCAGTTACTATTCTGTCATGTATGTACGTATTTACATATTTATGTGTGTATGTAATGTCTGCTGACATAGCTGGCAGTAGTTGTGTACAGGAGCAGACAATCACAATAATAAATGACAGTGGAAAGTATGCTGTCATTGGTATTGCAGTGTCCCACCTTTGCTGACGTGATTTCGTTGCATGGCTGTGTCTAGTGGCACTTGTTACCGCGTTTTGTTATGCCATTAACTTCGCTCTCGTAACCCTTTGATGCTGGCATTAGGTGCCTGGTGAGAGCTGCAGAAGACTGTAATGTAGATAATATCTGCTTAAGGAAGGTTACAAAACACCATCATCATAACATTCATTGTTGTGAGCATGACATTGTCTGGCGGGTATATGTGACTTTATGCACCAAAGGGTTAATGTACAAGGGTGAGTCAAAGTCTTCTTCTTCCACTGGCATTACAGCCCACTGTGGGCTTTGGCCTGTCGAACAATGTCCTTCCATTTTTTCCTATCTGCCACCAACTCTCTCCATCTTCTCACTCCCAGCACTTGAAGATCTCTTTCTACTTCCTCTTTCCA
>Ga0136643_10014467_pt1 | contig 11837 bp, 5 predicted proteins | sample TergutLab28metaG_FD_96883 | JGI IMG/M metagenome (GOLD analysis project Ga0136643, IMG submission 96883) | Labiotermes labralis P1 segment gut microbial communities from Petit-Saut dam, French Guiana - Lab288 P1 (version 3) (version 3) | ecosystem: Host-associated > Arthropoda: Insects >...
TATGTATAGTCTACACGAGTAGTCGTAAATAAAAACAGAATATACGCCGACGTAACGCGTTGGTATATACAGCGAGTTTTCCGCACGGCGGGGCGCTGGACTTAAGCGTTGGTTTCGGCCGGCCTAACGCTCTGGCTTACGTGTACTCCGCGAGAGTCTGTGTTGTCGAAAAGTATCGCACTCTACATGCGTCTTTCAGATCTAGTTTAGCGACGATTTGTCACTTCTTCCATCTGGGAATCTGTGAATCATATTCACTAAAATAGAAGTGACTCTTATTTTATATTTGTGTTATGTAAACTTTTTGCACATTCACAAACTTTAAGTGAAGAGTTTATGAATGAATGAAGCTACACCCTCTCTTACCCATTTGTCTGGGTGGTGGGTACAGTACAGGGGGCAAATTTACTTTGTTTCGGTCTAGGGCCAGTCATGAACTGGGGTGCTTTGTTGTAACCACTGGTGTTGACGAAGTCCTCGCAGACCCAGCAGTGCATATGTTCCGTGGGTTAGGGTGTTCCCAGATGTACAGAATACTAACATTTGCTGTGGGGTTTTTTCAGACTGGATCACATTCTCCTGACAGAAGGCATTATTCTGGATCCATGTTGTGACATCTGGGAGTAACTTCGCTAGTAATGATAGGAGTGCCCTAGTTATCATGCGGCTGGGGGCCCTACCGTCTATATACACCACTGGTTTTAGCTTAACTTAATGCATCTGTTTGTGTTTGATGCTTAGTAATCCTATACAAATATGTCAGCACCAGACTTCATATCCTGACGGCGATGACTGAAAATTGCCGTCTTCTAGTACGTGACGTCATGTAGTGGGATATGCGTTTACCGACTTTTCGAGAGAAGTTACTTGTCCTCGTTCCAGGAGTGTTGGTCCTTCTGAAAAGCTGACGTTACAGTCAAGTTTTTTTTCCAGTTCAGTTTCATCAATAGGACATACTTTCTGTCCGGTTTATGCCATTGATTTGCAGACAGGAACAACTTCAAGTCATATATTCGAGTAAGCTGGAAAATAAAATTGTGTGTAGTACTAGGCAGTAGGGGGACCGCGGTGGCTCAGTGGTTAAGGTGCTGTGCTACAAATCGGAAAGTCGCTGGTTCGATTCCAGATGGAGTCATTGGAATTTTTCATTGATATAAAATCCTTCCTATCGCACTATGGCCCTGGGGTCGACTCAGCCTCTAACAGAAATGAGTACCAGGAGCATTTCCTGGGGGTAAAGGCGGCCGGTGCGTAAGGCTGACAACCTTACCACCATCCTATGCCGTTGTCATGAAATCTGGGAACCTTAACTTCCTGGAATCCTTTGGGCCACTCCGGGCCTGTAACGGGACTGCTTTACCTTTTAGTACTAGTCAGTAATGTTAATAAAAATCCAACCAGATGCAACAGCACGCAGATATTTATTTATTGCAAAGTCACTCTACATGTTTCGGGTGTCACAGCACCCATCATCAGGAGTACTAAAAACAATAACTGCAGCCTTCAGTACCGGTCATAATACTGGTATAGCTAGTTCCCTCCAACGTGGCCTGATCAGGCCACGTTGGAGGGAACTAGCTATACCGATATTATGACCGGTACCAGAGGCTTCGGTTACAGTTTTTAATACTCCTGATGATGGGTGCTGTGACACCCGAAACACGTAGACCTGATTTTGCAGTAAATAAATATCTGCATACTGTTGCTTCTGGTTGGATTTTTATTAACATTGAATTACGATGCACGAAACCATGAGCTTAAAACTAGGCAGTAATTTTGTGTACTGGAAACAATGAGTCTCTAACTTACTTTATTGAGCGACGAACCGACTACTGTAACTTGTAATTGACTCACATTTTACAGTGATATCGCTGACGAAGCACTGTCAATGGTTACTTTTTTTTATTTCCTGTCTTTCTTTTTCCATTTTTGCAGCATCCATTGTGGTGCTTTATGTGTCAGCATGCAATTCGATTGCCCCCATAACATTTCCATAAACAGACCTACAATTTATGGTGTTTTTGTTCCGTTTGCTATGAAATTAGTTCTAGAATGAACTGGGGACGAAACACTTGGGAAGTTTTTTTGTGTTTTGTCATCGTTTGTTTTCGGAGTAACTGTGGTTAAACCCCTTATCTGTTATGCAGTTCTACTGACATCGAAGGCGCACTCGAAGGATTCTGGTTTTAGGTAGAGCCCGAAGAGAATATTGCTGAATGGTTTTGTAGTATTGTCGGTTCTCTGCACATAGTATTCTTATATCACAACTCATTTCAGATTATTTGTTATTTCTTCCAAATTTGTAAATATTATTTAGATTAAGCTTTTATTATATTCTGTGAATTTCAGAAACGGAGATGTGTAACGGATGTAATATAAAGAAGGAGGGGGAAAATTTAAGAAGAAAAAGGAATATAGAAACAGAAGTAAAAGATATCGAGAGGAAATAAGAAGCCTACATGTAGAGGGAACAGGTTAAAGAAAGAGAAAAATGCACGCGTTAGAGGCATACGAAATTGGTACGTCTGAATTTATATTTCGAAGCTTTCTGGCCCAAAGTGTGATTGAACAGTGGGTACTAAACGTCACTTGTCTGTATGACAACACAAGATCTATTTATTGGTACGTTCGTAACCATGTGGCATGTCACTCGATGAGAAAATGTATATTGTCCTAAAAGAAATGTCAGTGTTTAATACCACACCTGCAACAGTAATAATTTAAACAACAGTTACATTTCTCACCCGATGCAGTCGGTAATAAATTTGCGTATAGCTGAATGTCACATGATTATTTTGTCGCGCAGGAAGAAATGATAGAGTGGTCCCTCTGTAACCCGCATCCCCGTAATCGGATCCCCGGGTGCTCCGGAGAGTTTTGTCCCAACTACATCCCAGTATTTCCAGCTGAAATTATTATTACAGAATATTATTATTATTATTGAATTTCTCACTTCTCAGCTTTGGCTGGGAAATATTCACCTATCTTGGGATGTAGTAATTAACAGGATTAGGCTCGGTGGTCTTATTTGTAGTTTAAAAGTTTTTTTGCAATTGAAAATGTGTCAAGAATTACAGATTTTTGCAGTTGTGTATATGTATTGGGGTGCAGGTTAAGTCTTGTTAGACTTTGTGATAGTGACTTTGGAATTACTCCCATAGATGATATTAATATCGGGAGCACTTGTGCTGCCTTTTGCTTCCACATAGCACATATTTCATTAGCCAGTTCTTGGTACTTAATTTGTTTGTCGGTTGTTGTTTAGGCGAGATTATGTGTGTTAGGGGCAGCTATATCCAACAAAAAGGCGTTCTTTGTTCTCTTATTCATAAAAGTTATGTCGGATCAATTAAAAGGTATTGGTTTGTCCGTAAGCATGTTGCGATTCCAGTACACTTCGAAATTTTCATTCTCCCGTACATTGGCTGGTGTGTACTTGTAATATGGAATTTTATCTTCAAACAATTCGGCTGCTTTTCTTCTTCTTCTTCTTCTTCTTCTTCTTTTACACTGCTAGGTACATATTTCCGCTTTAAGGAGTTTTTTTCTTACTTTAGCATTTAAGGATTTTTTGTACATAGGCAACGGAGTTTCCCATCGATGGTTCAGATTCCCGGGTAAACCGGACCCCCCCCCTCCCCCAACCACATAGGCCGGGTGGCCGAGGGACTAGGCTAGCTATTCATCATTACTGAGGTGACAGAGAGACAGGCCTTAAATGTATTAACAGTTAACTGCTTGTTGTGACAGAGTGGATATGACGTTTAGAGTACCGGAAATGAAAAAACAAAATCTGAGTTAAGGTAGCATAATCATAGTTTATATATAGGGGAAAATATAATTATTAAAACTCAAAGCGTAAGCGATAGCGCAATGCATAATTTTGCATAAAGGGATACTTAATGATATTTGTTCTTAACCGTATGTCCTTACGGTTATTGAAAGGAAAAAAAAAACAGGCGGTGGTCGCGTGGTGCAGGTGAGAGAAGCACACAAAGTATTTGTTTGGTAACCCGGTTGGAAGGTCTATGTGTAATAAGGAGGATTATATTAAATTGGGTCTTAAAAATATGTTACAGAAACTTGGGGATTGGATTTATTTGGTTCAGAACAGGGACCAGTGGCTTACTGCTATTGGGAATACGGCGATGAACTGTCGTGTTCCATACAGGGCGGAGGATTTCTTGACTAACTGAGGTCGAGGATGACCCTAGGGTTGCAAGGTGTTCGCATAATCGTTATGCTGCACGTGGTTCTCACAGATTAAATTCAGTTTATGTTGTCGGAATGGTTTTTGTTGCCTTATTTACCTCCTCGCATTCGGTCAGGTACAAGAAATGACGTACACCCGTAATCCTACATTTATACTACACCGTCTTACGCCGGTGTAGGAGACGTCACTCGATCACGGCAGTCTTCGCTCATTTTGACACACGGATCATCTCCGCACAGTGCTCGATGTTTGTAATTAATATAACGAATCTACTAATGTTATGGGGTATGACGCCTTGTAGGATAGGGTTTTGTGTTATATTACGGAGGAGGCTTACTGCTTACATCTACCCACATTTCTTGAACTACCCTGAAAACGCAGGCGTTCAGATCCTTTTGCAGCGGTTGTAAATACTGACCTACAGATGCTAATCTTCACGAGCACAACTATTAGACCCGCATTTCTTGTAAATTTCAAGTAGAGCTGTAGCTGTGTGTGCACCGCATTGTGTTTATATTTTAGTACCTTGTACAGTCATAAGTAGATTTTCAACGTGGTTGGGCCCCAAGACTCCCTACAAAAAATACAAAAATGCTTGAAGACTTGACCGCCCCGATAAACGAAGTCTCATTATTTTTAGTGCTTTTATTTATAATAGTAAATATTAGTTTTCCATTTTTGTTCTTAATTCCGCTTTTAATAATTTAATCACAAAATACTGAAAATTAAAAGTGGAATACAATATATATGATGTTTTTCTTATTCCTGCTTGACCGATAAGTGCCGACCCAAAAACTCTGCCAACATTTTGTTGTACGCTGTGTGTTGTGGAGGTTTAACATTCTACAACGGGAGAAGGAAAAATGATGACAGTTGGACCGGCGCCTATCAGTCAAGCGGGAAAGAAACGCCTTACTCTTTCTACGCACTTTTTAACGTTATTTTGCGACTGGGAGGGGCAAGTGACGCAGGTACCGCATGAAGAGCCGCATCATTTCACACAGAACTTCTATAACCTTCTAGAATGTTCTGGAAAGTTCATGGAATCTTTTTTATTTTTGTGGCGATCCCGCAGATTTGCAAATCTGCGATGTACGAATCCGCGAGAAGCTAGGGATGACAATTTTTTTTTTAACCAAAGTCTACCGTATTCTTGACAGGGCTTCCGCGAAAATTGAGACTTGATCGTGAAGCTTTCATGGACATTAAAAGGACCACTAATACAATCCTTCGGGAGCGTAAAATGCATGTAGAATACGTCCAAGATGCCATTTGAGTGACACTTGGTAGCAACATTTTTTCTTGCGTTGATTCATATAGAAGTCTGGCACGTTGGGAGGATATACGTCCGCATGCAGTTGTTTATATTTATCAGTCTTACTGCAGAAGTAGCTGCTCTGTCACGGTGTTCACTGCGTCATCTATTTCTTCAGCCCCGCCAGCATGGTTACTTCATGTCCGCAACGCTGAGAGTGCTTATTCACCCTGTGTTATTGTGGGAGAAAGAAACCGATTTGGCAGGTATATTTAAATATATATATATATATAGAGAGAGAGAGAGAGAGAGAAAGAAAGAAAGAGAGAATGTATGGTTTAAGAATATTTACGTTGTCAGGAAAGGCTACTTTATAAAATATACTCTTGCCTTATGCTAGCCTCCAGTGGAACGATAAATGACACCTGAACTAGCCGTTAATCTTAAACCCACTCATCAAATTGAAATCTTAAGGTTAATACTGTTATATTCTGGATTTTTATACCGTATGTTGGCGTCAGTGTTTCGGAGGAAATAATTTATCCATCTTCCTGCATTTACTCGTAGATGTATTGAAGAATATGCGTGACTTCAAGCATCCGCCGCGAAGTAGGTAAGAACTGCGGTGTTCTGTGTAATAATCCAGAAGAGCGCAGTTCTCAGATTGAAGACTCTTCTGGGATGTGACGCTGTGTCGTTAGGTGTTTAGTTCCTGATGTTCCCGATGTTTCGAAGGATTCTACTGCCTAGATCTTCAGGAACCTAAAGTCAGATCGAGCAGTCCAGGGTTGCTTGAAACTGAAGATGTAGGCAATGCGATAATTCGTAACGTCAGGAACTGCACGCCCAAAAATATGGCGTAGTGTCTCAGAAAAGTTCGAATCTTCGGTAGCACCGCTGTGAGAACCTCCGATCTCGCCTTTGGCAGATCGCTGTCTTTCGGAGTGTGACGCTGTTTATTCTGCTAGGGAGTTTTCAACGTTTCGATGGGAACTACTACCTCCATTTTCGGGGTAGAAGAGTCTGTTCAGAAGATGGATGCTGCAGTTTCTTTCGAAACTTAGGTACCTTCGTACCAGACTGCACGGCGTCACATCCCAGAATATAGCCGCGAGAACCTCAAACCCCCGGCTTTCTGCCTAATGGTTATGTGAGTTGTACCTTTAGTAGGTAGTAAAGGAGCAGCATTGAATGTAGCGGTAAGTTATTTAGCGTTTGGTTCGTGATGCACTATCAGGCATTAGAAATTCTCACTTCGTTTATTTCGTGGAGACACTACGCAAATACTTTTAAAATTTCATTGCTAATTGTATAATTGTGAGTAAGTTCATAATGCCGGTACTTCTGTCACGACATTGCCCCTTCCTCAAGCTGTGGATGAAGCAGACGGCCTGTAGATGTGGAAGTTATTTGTGAATGTATTGAACAATCTCCCGCAGACAGCTTACAAGGGGTGGTCTTCCAGATTGCGCGTTGGACGAGATGCTAACAAATCCACAGAGATTCTACGTGTCACAAAGAGTTTGCCAGGCCTTCGGTCATGGATGAATATTCTGGAGAGGCGAAGTTTCGCTGTGATAACCTGACTTAACGGGGACTGCCTAGCACACCTAGGCGTAGATGGGAGTATAATATTAAGAGGGTCTTATATCATTATAAGTAGGGAATTAATCTGGCCCCAGATGGGGACCGATTGGGGATTTATGTGACCACGCAATTAATAATGGGATTCCAAAAAAACTACAGCGAAGGAAGTCTTGCCTTTTCAATAGGGTTTGTTTTGCTTGGAGTTAATTATCAGTTTGTGTTTATATAAAGCGTACTTAACCACTAGTGCGGGGGTCGGTCAGACAACAAGTTTGGACAGGTTGTGATATCTTAACAAACGTATCTGCGGTATTTGTGGTTGTATGTAAGTGTCATTCGTCGCAAAGCTTTTGCCGTCTGTTTATAGCGCTGAAACAAAATTTTGGTGGCTTCGTGGTAACACGGGGTAAAATTAAAAGTAAAGTTCACCACTATAACAGGCCACGAAGGCCCATGAGGTGGAGTAGAGGTATGGCTCTACTTTTTCTTTAACCTCAGCGCTAGATGGAGGTGGGTGGTCAACGATACGCGCCGGCCGCTTTACTCCCGGGTAAGACCCGGTACCCATTGTACAGGAGGCTGGGTAAGCCCCAGAGCCGGTCTGGACGGGTGCGGAAAATCTCGCCCCCACCGGGATTCGATCCCCGGACTGTCCAGCCCGTAGCGAGTCGCTATTCCCACTGCGCTGTCCCGGTCCATGTTATCACGGGGTAGCACTGCTATGAACAGGACGCAGAAAAGTTGACCCCACGACACAATAAGTGCTACAGTGTGGCGGGCGGTGACCATCTGGAGAAGTAGTGGGATATAATTACAACTAATTTTGGACTTTTCGCTCAGAGCTGAAAGTAGATAACAAAAAATATGGGGATTGGCCGTGACTGAGGCAGTTAGTTGCAGACGTATTACCGCGGAGGCACGGGCCGAATTTGCTGTAGACAAAATGGCATTGAGATATTAGTTTCTCTGAGTAATTCGGTTTTACCGTGCAAGTGTCATTCCACCAATGCTCCGTACTCATTCGTCGATCTATTACCGGCGCCATTTAATCTCAGAAGTTGACAACGTCTTTAAATAAGACACTAAAACGCCCAAAATATGAGGGCGGTAAACTTATTTATTGACCGGCGCTGGCCTTGTGATGCAAACTAATGTTTCCGATTAGATATAATCATTACAGCCTTTCCCTGACCACCCTATTATTTATTGAGGTAACATTGACGACATAAATTTGAAAACCAAGTTTTATTTCCCTGTTAGTTTAAATTAATGTTTGAAGCACTGAACCAGACACACTGTGCTGCCCTCATGATGATTGCTAATGACATCAAACTTTAAATAATTCTGGCATATGGTAACAGCACACTGCGGTCTATGAACCTTGGTGGTCAGAATATTGATCTTTACTTATTATGCGAGTCAATGCAGTCTATGCAAGCAGCCTTACCCTTTGAGGCATATCTGCTTGTAAATGACAGTGTCAGCCAGTTCAAATTGTTAGTTTGAAACACTATAGCACTGCATTGTTTGGAGGAAGTCATCATGCATTGGCTATTGTTCAGGTCTGGTGAATGTGCGTCCAGACTATATGGCTCGTTACAGGTGACGTGCGGGTAATGTCCGCGGTATGTGCCTCTCTTTAGGAACTGGTTTGTATGTGGCGCAATTGTGAGATTCGAAGTGGCTATTCACGAGATCCAAAAAGTGTCACAATAGGGTACAAAATAGGCCGAGGATGTGTGAGGTGGGGTCGAGGAGGTAACGGATGGCTGGATAAAGTTGCGTAGAGAGGGGGTTCTTGCTTGGTACTACTCGCCGGATATTAGAGAGATAAAACTGGGTAGAATGTGGTGGGCGGTGTGCGTAACATGCACGGGAGAAATAAAGAATGTTCACAACCTGAGATATTCGCTCTTCCGGGAGGTTACGCAGCGTGGATTGGTGGTTAGTTACAGACTTTTTCCGGACAACCTATCGGCTCCATCTTCAAGAACTGCTCATCGAAGATGTGATCGATGTTTTGTCCCCGAAACGTCGGTAGCTGACTAAAAATCTATGCTACGTAACCTCCCGGAAGAGCGAATAACTCATACCGCACCGGAAGCCTGAAATCACATAGTGTTCACAAGACTTCGACACTTAAAAGGCGGAGGTCACTTGAAAGACCTAGTCATAAATGGTAAAATAACACAGTTAATATTAAAAAATATAGTATGAGGTTATTAAAGGAGCCGGAGTAACATACTAGGTATAGGGACTAGTCTCCTGGCTGGGCGGGCGGGGTTCCTGTCCCAGTATGGGCAACAGGTATTTTATTTTCTTCTCCAAAACGTCGGGTCTGTGGCCCATCCAGCCTTCTATTTAGTAGATAACGGTGTAGTTTGCCGGGAGTAAAGCGGCCGAGGCGTGAGGCCAACCACTCATCCTTCGAGCACCCAGGATATGAATCATTGTAGCCATACATCTAATTTTCCGTTTATGCCTTCCTGACGTGGGCAGGGACATACATGTACCTTTAGCTTTGTGAGGGTATGAACAGCATCAGTGGCGGTTTCCTACAGTCAGGAAAATTATTTTTTTTTTGTTTAAATAAAGGCAAGGACTTTCTTGATAACTGTAGTGGCCATCTGCTCCGTGGGTTACAGGAGCGACACATGGTCTGCTATTGTCTGACATCTGCCAGAATAAGCATAGAAGTTATTGACTACAAATGTGTTCTTGTACATACATGATTATTGTTACAGCGTTGATTAGCTCTCGTGTTAACACTTCATTGCCGACCTTGGTGCACTGTATGACAATTGTATTCTTCACGTGCTGTCAGCGTCAGTGCGCTGTATGGACTTTCATTCCTCACATACCTCAGACCTCGGTACACCGTACGTTTATAAACGCATTTAAGGTTACCGTAAATTTAAAAACTTTTCTTTCTGAGCAGTAGTTAGAATTGAAACTCCAGCTTCGGTGACGGGTTAACGTGCCTTGTAATGCCGTGTGGGTTTAGCGGAAATATTCCATGCTGGGATTACTGGGACTTTTCAAAGTGTCCAGAGACCGTTCGTGTCCTTGTGAAGTTGATGGTCGATCAGCTGGTCAAGAAATTAACAGCTGTGTATACCCAGAATATTGATTACCAAATTAGACACCAAATATTGATTATCAATTAACTGTCTTGTTTAGACATCGAAAGCTGAATAACAAATTTACCAGATTTTTAAACCACACACTTGATTTAAAAGAAGTTCTGATATCGTAAGCGCGTCTACATCTGGATCTTCCAAGTGGTCTCTTTCTTCCAGGTTTTCCGACTGAATGTTCCATTGTCCCAAGGTTTCTAAATGCCTCTATGCTTATTAATCATTGCCGTAACTGCCATAATATTTTGTGAAGGGTAAACAGTCCTGTGCTTCCTCTGGAGATTCTGAGTTGGGTAGGGTGTCCTCAGGATGGATAACCAGTCCCTCGCTGAGTAATTTTGGTGGTAGCTAACCTCAGGGCCTCCAAACATGCCCGTTTTCTGTAGGGGCGAACTACAGATTACAGGCATACTAGACAAGATAGATGAATACAGACGGAATTGGTTTCAACACCTGCAAAGAACGCCACAAAACCGAATGCCTTTGAAATCATACCACTACAGACCACAAGGAAGGAGAACAATTGGAAGACCGAAGAAACGTTGGAGAGAGCAGTTGTAACTGTGGAGACGGAACGGATCAAAGGGTCCAATCCTTGATGTTTATTATGATGTTGATGATGAGTAAACAGTACTGACCTACCTGAAGTTCTGCATTTGATAAGTTCCAACAATCCATCCTTATTTCCATTTTCTTAGTTTACCATCTACACGTAAAAAAAAAAGATTAAAAACTCAATAAATGTTACTGTATAAGGACATAATTAATTATGATATAGATAGCACATTATTATGATATAGATAGCACATTATTATGAAGTACTGTACGTAATATGATTGATTTTGATATGTTTCTCATTAGAAAATACGTTACGATCCACGAAGGAATACTGGCTTGAGTAACACAGGGTTATTCAAAATGATTGTCGGGGTACAATTGTCTGGCGGCAATTCCGCACCAAATTTGGTAAACGACCACAATCTGACAATTCCATTCGAAGGTGGTATGCACAGTTTCAAGACACAGGGTGCGTGTGTTTCCCGGAACTGAAGGTACGAATCAGAACTGCCATTGAAACCATCACGTGCGGAACGGACTCGATTATCGTGTTGATGTTTGTAGAATCACAAAGGGTGCACATATAGAGCAACTGTAAGGCATGTAACAAAAACTTGGAATGTTATTCTATTAAATAACAGAAACACATATACTGCTATATCGAGTGTATTGTGTTTGACAAGTTGTTAAAACACTGACAATCATTTTGAATAACCTTGTATATATTTTCCCCACACAGAATATTGAATATATCTTTAAAGAAGGCAAGAGGGCACATTTTTTCACATTTTGTTTAGTTATTTGTTTCTTTTCATTACTACCTGCCGAAATGAATGCTGTTCCTGCAGACAACAGGCAATGCAATGGCAGAAAAACACATGTGGGTTCCTACAAAAGACAGTGCCAAGTTTTGTCGCTAGGTATATATGATTTAGTTCGTGGGGGGGGGGGGGGGAAAAAATTTTAACTTAATTTTTTTTTTTTATTTTTATTTTTTTTTTTTTTTTTTTTATTATCAATATTTTCACTTGGGGGATATGTTGTTTAGATGTAAAAAAAAAAAAAAAAAATATTTTATATGTTATGA
>Ga0136643_10014469_pt1 | contig 11837 bp, 5 predicted proteins | sample TergutLab28metaG_FD_96883 | JGI IMG/M metagenome (GOLD analysis project Ga0136643, IMG submission 96883) | Labiotermes labralis P1 segment gut microbial communities from Petit-Saut dam, French Guiana - Lab288 P1 (version 3) (version 3) | ecosystem: Host-associated > Arthropoda: Insects >...
AGAGGCTGAGTGGACCCCAGGGCCATAGTGCGGTCGGAAAGATTATGTCAATGAAAAATTCCAATGACACCATCGGGAAACGAACCCGCAACCTTCCGACTTGTAGCGCAGTGCCTCAACCAACTGCGCCACCAAATATGATGCACTCTAACGGGATTAATTTAAAAACATGTACATGCATCATAAACACCTATGAAGGATACAACAGAATTCTGTGTTTTGTGGAGCAGTGTCAAAGAGCAGACTTGCGTAGCAACTCTTCGTCTGCATGGCGGAGAGCTTTAGTCTTGTTGCTGTGGTAGTGGCGACCGTGAGATCCCATAAGACCCCTTCAAGTAACGACGTGACTAGAATCGGTCAATCAGAAGTGTGATGGTTATCCTGTAAAGCTTAACTAAGACGAATAAGCCTGCAGAAGGTTATTTCTCATCATGGAAGTGCAAGTGGTCGTCTATCTGAACACGGCCATCTTCTCCTCTTTATATATTTAAGAGTAATATAGGATACTTCTGCAGGCTGAAGAACTCGTTGAATGTCAAACGTAGACTACGAATTTTTCATGCAGTCTGAAGAATCGGTTCACATTTTCTGCCGTTTTTAGATGCATTAGCAAAATTACGTAGAGCAGCTATTAGCTTCCTTATGTCTCGCCGTCCGTCCATTCGTCTGTCTCTCCGTCCTCCTGGAACGACTTGGCTCCCACTGGAATGATTTTTGTGGAATTTTATACCCGAGTGTTTTTGAAAATATTTTGAGAACATTCAAATTTCATTAAAATCTGAAGAGAATAACGCGTACTTCAAATAAAGACCTGTGTACATTTATGTTAGTTTATCGCTTAATTCATTTTAGTGTGGGAAATGTTTCAGACAAACACTATAGAGAAGAAGCACGTGTTTTATATTCCTTAAATTTTTTTTTAAAATTATGCTGTTTATGACATGATGTGGAAAAATGATGCAGAGACGAACAGGCCATCGATGACTATATAATGCGGCGCATGCGCTTTATATGCTGGATAACTAAAACTATAGACACACACTCAGAATATGTAATACTTATTGATTTTCCACGGCAACAGTGGTTACACGAACGCGCTAAAGTGTTAATTTGTACGTACATTGCCTGTGTCTTTCTGGGTACAATTCATGATAGTGTTACCCTTGCAGCTAATATGAAGTAAATCATCTTAAAATGAGACAACCCTCTCTAATGTGTGAATAGAAAAATGAAGAGATCAAACATCAGTCACAAACATATTTTCAAAAAAAGCCATAACACGTTTTCAACAATAAACGATATTGTATGATTGACAGTCCATTTGTTTATTTCTCTGCAATAAATAACTTCAAGAATATTGAGTTTATGTAGTTAGGTAATTCATAGAAGCTTTTTTATGTTCATGGTTCCGTGCATCGTGGATCTGTATTAATAACTGTCCAACGAGATGCAACACAAACAATCTATATATTATTCTGCGATTCTTTAAAATGTAAAAAATGAATGTGAAAAATGAATGTAAAAAAAATTATTCTGCGAGTTCACTCTACGTGTTTGGGTTGTCAGCCACACCCATCATCACAAGTACACATAACTGTAACTACAGCCTCCGGTACTGGTCATATTTTTTGTGCAGCTACCTCCCTCCAACGTGGCCAAGTTAGGACTGGTATGGTATACCAGTCCTAACTTGGCCGCGTTGGAGGGAAGTAGCTGCGCAAAAAATATGACCAGTACCGGAGGCTGTAGTTACAGTTATGTGTACTTGTGATGATGGGTGTGGTTGACACCCGAAACATGTAGAATGACCTCGTAGAATAATAAATAGACTGCTTTGTGTTGCATCTCGTTGGACATTTATTAGTATATAATCATAAAAGTTTGTTTTCACTTATTCCATGCGTATGCAGTAACAAAAAATATTAACAGAGTTGAGTCGACTTCCGGCCATTCGGTTTAAAAGGCTCTCTCCAGCGTAGGTGCAATGAAGACACGTTATTGAACTTTTGCCACCAACGCATAAGGACCAGAAATCGCCTGGTTTGTAGAGTGGCTTCCGATTTAGTTTGCTCAGACTAATAGAGTAATACTGAATCCCCAGAATGTACTAAATGTCAAGCATATTCAGGGGAGAGTTGGTAATCTTAGTAGAGGACATCCCGTTGTGTTCAAATATAATATTCAAATGAAATAAAATACATACTTCGTCGAATACAACTATCTTATGCTTTATTAATTTCAATAATGACGACTAGTTGCGGTCTGTGCAGGCAATCATCAGGCCAAAGTATTTATAAATACTTAAATGCCGGTGTATACAATGTGTTATTGGTCAATGTCATGGGATCCCATTTACAATCGTATAGTTCTGAGAGTTCGTAATAAAGAAGTTAATTTTATCTTTCAGATATACTCCAAATCGATGGAACAGAAATGCCAGCATAAGTGAAGAAATTTGATGTCCACTGACTGGGTAAGTCTACATTTTTTTTGGAATGGAGAGTATCTGTTTTATTAATGTTCATTTTTATATGTCTAAGGATCGTCATGGCAGGCTTGGAAATTAAATTTACTTTTCACTTATGAGAGAAAATCGGTGAAAAGTTTACTTCACATGTAAGAAATTCAATTTTATAGTCACTTGCGATTCCTGGAGGAATTGAAGAAAACCACGCAGACCTTGTCTGCTTATCGATATTAGAACCCCGGCCTCTCGTATATGAAGCAGGTGTGCCAAGCCCACCACCAAGACATTCAGTTATTTTGTTATTATTTCTAGCCTGTGTTTGTTATTCGTCATTTGCATAATGTAATTATTATTCTAAGTGTAAGGAATATACACAGCAGCTACACCATATCTAAACGAGATGAACCAGATGGTTGTGGGGATTGTTACAATTTGAAGACTAAAATTAAGCTAAATTGGATTCATTTCCTGTCTGGCAGTAAACATCACGTCTCCGTTACGAAGACCAGTCAGACGGTATTACACGAGAAGTAATGTGTACTGCTGTGAATGGTTGTGCAGCACATAAATACAGCCAATGCGAACTCCACGGCTCTGTTTATTTGAATGTCAAATGTGGCTTTAAATATGTTAAAGTGGAAGCTTTGAATAATAACATTTCCATAGGGCAATTGCTCATGAATGCGATATGTGAAGTGAGCATGACAGAGAGTATGAATATTAACGCATTCTGAGACTTGACGCCTTATAGTCTGGTATAAATTATCCAAGTTTCTCTGAAGGTTGTAAGAAACCCTTCTACCTTGGCGATGGAGGCAGCACGTTCATGTGAAAAGTCTACCAGACTACACGGCGTCACACCCCGTTGTGTTTATAATCTTGTTCATCTGTGTTCTCTGTGTTACTTTTTCCCCCCTGTGGCGCTTCTGCCCAACGCGGGCCTTGGCCTCCTCATTCTTGATGTTTCTAGATCACACACAACGACGCACCACAGTCGGCAAGACTCCTCTGGACGAGTAATCAGCTCGTCGCAGAGACCTCTACCTGACAACACACAACATTTACAACCCCCGGTGGGATACGAACCCACGATCTCAGCAGGCGAGCGGCTGCAGACCTACTGAGCGTCCAGATTTGCTATTGAAACTAGTAACTGTGATGTGAACATTTTTACAACACATCTAAGGATACGTTACTGCCAATTGACTGTACGTGTGTTGGTTAACATGCATATTGTTACTTCTGCCACATGCTTGGGCTAATAATAATAATAGCCATCCTCAAGGAGACTCTTGACACAAAGGAGCATTTGAGGGTAATACATACCATCGTCGATTGCACTTGGGTTATAGAACTGTATGGTTAAAATATCGATATTTTTTATTAAACAATTACTAAAATTTGGGTAACTTGTACAATATTTGTATCAGTTTATATATATATATATATAGTTATTTTCATCACAACGTGTAAGACCAAATAATGTGTGTGTGTGTGTGTGTGTGTGTGTGTGTATCACAACGTGTGAGAGTAAATAGTTCTCGTCGATCCTAATCTGTAAAGGTAATATTTGTGAAAACAACACGTGTGCACTATTAGGAGCTGTCGGGAAATGATAGGAGTGAATTTACCTAAGCCTCTGCTTTCTTGAAAGTCTTTAAATGTAACTGGATTACACAAAGTTTTATATGACAAAGCTTGATTGATGATTTACACGCCAAATAGTTTTATTAAATTACAAGACTGTGTTCACATATCTGTCAGTGCTTGGTAATTAGAACGCGTGTCTTGTTAATTAGAACGCATGTCTTCTTAATTAGAACGCGTGTATTGTTAATTAGAACGCGTGTCTTGTTAATTAGAGCGTGTGTCTTGTTAATTACGACGCGTGTCTTGTTAATTAGAACGCGTGTCTTGTTAATTAGAACGTGTGTCTTTTTAATAAGAACGCGTGTCTTGTTAATTAGAACGCGTGTCTTGTTAATTAGAACGCGTGTCTTGTTAATTAGAACGCGTGTCTTGTTAATTAGAACGCGTGTCTTGTTCTCTTCGTCGATTCACTTACAGGATGTGTAGATTGATTACGAGCGTGGCGTGACAGTACTTTGTAAAACAATTAGCGCTAATGTATGCGGCATAACTTTTGATGCCTTCAGGTAAAAAGTATGTGGCGTCGCGTCACAGGATCGTCCGTTCCCAAAGTTCGAAGGAAAGCCGTGCCACCATCTGTAAGGGTACAGAAGTCCGGTATGTAACCTCAGACCTCACAAAGAACAGTAGATTATGGTAACGGATTTGTCTGATGTTGAAGCCTGTCAGTGACATCCCTTCGTTTTAGGGATGTGCTAAACTGAAAGTAAACTTTGCAGATGTAAGCCTTCCACAGTACGGTATGTGAAATCAATACGGTAAATGAATTTATAAAAAGCGATCGTGGCGCCAGTTACGAATTATGCATGGGCCTAGTTTTAAGGACATTGGATATGGAATGTCTCATTTCTCTCTACGTAGGTGGGCTCGGCGCAGCATCACTCACCCACAAATTAGCATGTCGAGGCGGAGAACTGTGGGCCGATGTTTCAATCAATCCACTATATTCAGGAAACTGCTTTATTCCTCTGTTTCCAAAACCAGTAAATTGCAAGTTTGAGCCTTCTAAATATAAAAAGTAAAAGGTACAGTTCACCCTAGGCCATGAAAGCCTAGAGAGGACGTTGAAATATAACTGTACTCTTTGTTTAACGTCGGCGCTAGGTGGAATGGGTGGTTAACTCCACGCTCCAACCGCTTTACCCCCGGAAAGAGACCCGCTACCCAATGTAGAGGACACTGGGTGGACCATAGGAACAGTATGGACGGGTGTGGAAAATCTCTCCCACACTGGGATTCGATCCGCGTACCGCCAGCTCTTAGCGTGTAGCTATACGGACTGCGCTTTTCCGCCCACTGAGCCTTAAAAGCAGGCTACAAAAATAGTTCTTACATTTGCTGTAAAGTGTAGAATGGTATCAAATAAAAGGTTTTGGTACACAAGAAAAGATTATTTGTTTAGAGCGCGAATGCTGTTGAATTTTCCAGATCTTCTTGTGCTCCACTCTTAACGCATGTTTACAACAAACTAAGTGGGGTGGAGCACTTACAGGTAAACGGAGAGTCGCGTAGCAGGTCAAGAAATTTTCCGCTATTTGTGGGAAGGTAGAGACTCATTAACGTGGTCATTGGAGAGCGCCACCACTCCTTACCTTGAACCAAAACATTTATCTGCAAAACATCATGTCATGCTACTCTCTAATCCATATTAATATCATCCCACATAGACCTAGGTTTGCCAAGTAATCTGTGCCGTTCTGGTTTAGCAAGTAAAGTCTGCAGCAGTTACCTTCTCCGAATGACACTATTTCCTTCCATCGTTCAAAACATTGCTTTAAATATCGATGTCTGTGTAATAAGTCGAGAATTTTTTTATTGAGGCCAGGCTTTCACCCGCGCCCCTTTCTTAATCCCTCCTTGTTTGTTGCCCACGAGGAATTTTTTTCGCATTTGGCGCTTGTACGAGTAATCAAAGCCCACGTGATAAATTTATTTCTTCATTACGTATTTCATTTTACTAGATTTTCTCATATAGAAATATTTATTGTATGTTCTTAGAATGTTCTAATTAGGTAGGCACATATAAATGTAGGCTTTTAATGATGCTGTTCCAATTACAGAGGGTACTCACTCTCTACGTATGTCATAGGTTGTCTTGAAAGGCGAAATGATAGAAATTTGAAAGAAAGCTGTCATTTACTTACAAACATATCGCTGCTTCATCTTTGTTGAGTAAGCAAGTTGTGTTGTTACTTCGTCTGACGAACTTATCCTTGTGTTTTGTTAAAAGATGTTGATGATTATGATGATAATAGCAATAGTATTTTTTAGTTCCATCAACAGGAACACATAATTCAGCCCGTTACATTCCCAGCCGATCCCGATGGCCGCGTGTTCTAAAGCGTGGGTCTGCGGCCCTTCGCTTGCTGGGATTGCGGGTTCGAATCCCGCCGGCGGCATGGATGTCTCTCTCTTTTGAGTGTTGTGTATTCTCAGGTAAGGTCTTTGCGTCGGGCTGATCACTCTTCCAGAGGATTCCTACAGATTGTGGTGTGTCTGAGTGTGATCGTGAAGCCCCCATAATGAGGGTGCCCTGGCCCACTAAGGTCTGTGGCGTCACGAAAGAGAAAAATGGGTTCCTAAACTTACTGAGCCGAAAGTGGGGATCAGAATATTGTTATTTAAAATTAAAAGTTATAAGAACATTGTGACAGAATTGAGGTATAATGGAGTGTCGTCTGCTGTATTGCTGCATGGCTGTATTTTGTTACATTGAGCCGACGTGAGGAAAACCCTGACTGTATAACACGTATTTACGCTGGACCTTGAATTCCATTGCACTTGGTAAAGTTCGCTTGCCGGACAATTTCTAATTTGCATTCACGATAATAAATGTGTAGCTAAAATCTAGCATCAGGTCATAAGAGATTCGAACTATTTTCTTCCTTCTGCTTTGAACGACTTATTTTATGCACTTCTCACACAAAGACGCAGCCATTAACGTCCATGAAGTGCAATAAAGCCCTTTCACGCCATCACAGAAGCGTCGTAAAATTTACATCCCACTTTCTTGTTCAGTTAATCTTCGGTAGGTTCGTGACTATTTCGGTGACTACAGCTGCATTGTGATTCAGGCGTCCGTCTTACCCCGCCCTGCTGCTCTATGCGGACTACATCCGGTACAGGTACTTACTTCCGGGTTTGAACTTTTATGGCCCTATCCATACGCCTTCTGTGATTATTCATATTCGTTTCCCTTCTTTCATTTCCCGGTGGTCTGAGAGGAGTTCACAAGTTCCGAGAAGTTTCTACAATGAATAAATCAGCAGCTTCCTTTCAGCTATTTTTTTCGGCGTTGTTTGCAAATTCCGTGAATATTTGATGAGACAAAAGGATAGGAGGCAATTTTACTTCATTTCCAATTGCAATAGAATAAAACAGTCATCTTCATCATCTTGATTTGCGTCTTCACCGACACTTACAAATCACGAATTGTGATGGAAATGCACACGTCGATCCGATGTTGCCAGTCACAATCATCACTGTCACAGAGGTGATTTTCGCCAACTTGCACTTCCTCAAAGACGTTTTGTGAAAGAACTTCCGATGTCCAATTTCAGAAAATCCGACCAAATATTTAGCCCATATTCTATGCCGTAGACCGGCGGACGGACAGCGTTTTTCACAGTAGGCCAGCTTCTTCATGTCGTTGGTTCTGTCCGTCCGTCCACATAGAACTCGGTTCCCACTGTACGAATTTTCATGAAATGTGATACTTGAGGATTTTTCGAAAATTCTGTTTCGAAAATTCAAGTTTCGTTAAAATGTGGCAAGAATAACGGCTACTTTACGTGAAGACGGATGAACAATTATTACAATATCTCGCTGAATTCTTCGAATGAGAAATATTTCAGATAAGATTTGAAAAGAAATATCGAAATAAAAATTTTATATTAAAAAATTTTATTTTTTCCGAACATCATGTCATGTCATGTCATGTCATGTCATGTGTGAGATAATATGGAAAAATGCGGTAGCCGGCCTGGCCACAGATGGCAATAGAATAGGGCGCGTGTGCATTGCATACTGGGTATTTTGAGGCTACAGACACGCTGGTTACACGAGCGCGTCTGAATGGCGTTTATTGGTACATGGTCTGACTTGTTTACTTCGTAAAGGACGTCTGAAATTCAAAAGAACTTCAAACGAAGTATATAGCTGCTAATACTCGGCTTGTAAGCTTAGTGAGTTTAACAATATCGTGTAAAAAGTGAAAGCAGCGATTAAAATAGCCGTATTTCCGCATTTAATGATGAAATTGATCTGGGATGTTGCCTAGGTATTACGCCAACCTTTCGTATTACGGACACATCGCTAGTAATTTTTGTAAATGTCGTCCAAATTATAAACGTTTGCACTATGCAGATACAAACACAAACACAAAGCTGCGTTTTTGTACCGGCTTTTCTGTAATGAGAAGCCGCTAGTCTTGACTGCAGCATAATTATCACTTTGCCGGCAGTGCGTGTGTCCCACAGTGAAAGAGTGGGCAAGTTTTAGTGCGGTGACGCTGTGGGCTTGTGTTCGGGAGGTTGTCGGCTCGAATATCGACAGGGACACTGATTATTATGACAGGATTTTCGTATTTTTCCTTGGTTACATCTAACAAATATTGGAATATGGCATCCAATAGGCGACGGCTTCTTCCTATAATAAAACCAACGAGATGCACTAATTTCTCAAATTTATTTTTGGAATAGAACTCTACATATTTCGGACAGAATTTCTGTCCATCATCATCAGTCTAGTACTGTAAGCACAGCAATAGGTATATGTCATACAGGTTAAGCTGACTGCTTGCTAGCGGGATCAGGATCCTGGACCCGCTACAAGCAGTCAGCACAACCGATGCACGGTCCTCTGAATATCAAAAAAAGGCGACGCCTGTTCTCGTTCAAATATTTTTGTAGCAATAAATTCTGATAGTGGCCCTGTATCGTTCAACTTTGTACAGATCTGACGATGTATGTGACTTAGTGAAGTACAGGGTTATTCAAAATGATTGTCAGGGTTTTAACAACTTGTCATACACAATACATTTGAGATAGGAGTATATGTATTTTTTTATTTAATAGAAAAAACACAAAGTTTTTCTTGCATAGCTTACAGGTGCTCTATATTTGCACCCTTTGTGATTCTACAAACATCAACACGATAATCGGGTTCGTTCCAAACTGCTTGTAGCATGTCAGCGGTGGTGGTTTCATCGGCGGTTCTGATTCGTATCTTCAGTTCCGGGATACTTGCGGGAAGAGGAGGAACATAAACCTGATACTTGACGTAACTCCATAGAAAGAAATCACATGGGGTTGCATCTAGAGAACGAGGTGGCAAGTTGTTAAAACACCGACATCATTTCGAATAACCCTGTATTTTTTTCCTTTGGAATTTGTCCGCCTTTTAATTTTAATTAAGTACTATGTTGCGCAGACCGTCTTTGGCTCCGTCTTCAGGTACAGGAAAGCACTTGATCTAGACCTATTGTTAGTCACTGTGCACCACAGATCAGTAAACGTAACGGTAACGCACCTGAGACCAGATCTATTCTTAAGTAGTAACCGGAAAATAGCTATTAAAATGTTAAAATTTTTAGAAAAATAGTGGATTAAGTTAGTGAAGTTCTCTGGAGCAAGCTGTCATCGAAGCACTTGACATTCCCGGACCATGACAGGTTTTTGGACACAGCTGCTTAAGTTTCAAGAAAGATAGAATTTTCCTCATGTTATAGCAATAAAAACAAATTGACTAATACACGTAAGCACAACAAATGTTTATTAGAGTGTACAGGCTACATGTTTCGACCTGTTAACAGGTCCTCATCAGGTCTTGAGCAAAGTAAGTCTCAGGTGCTGTTTTAGATATTGGGATCCTAATATTTACATTTGTCGTTGTACATAAGATATGATGTAGCATATACACTCCAATAAACATTTGTTGTGCTGACGTGCATTACTCCGTTTGTTTTTATTGCGTTAGAGCACTTCATGATGCCCTCTTTTAATGTTACAGGCTGCACAGATGGAAAGCAACTTCGCATTAAATGTCTTACAAAAGCTGCATCACTGCTGTACAATTACAAACAATTTTTTGTGGTGTTACAATGCGTCGCATATTCTGAAAGCAGATTCATCTTTATGGACATAGGAGCTTACCGTAAGCAAAGTGATGGTGGTACAATTTTTGCGTCCAATTTATGTCACGTCTCGGAAGACTGAGTCTACCTTGCCGAAACCTGCAAGGTTTGAGGGAAGTGGAACAGAAATGTCTTTCGTTATCCTTGGTGACGAGGCCTGTCCTTTATAGATATACTCAATGAAGCCTTTCGCGAGAAAGGATTTGTCATGTGAAGAACGTGTTTTAAATTACAGGTTGTCGCAAGCAAGGAGATGCGCTGAGTGTGTCTTTGGTATCCTAACAGCAAAATGGCGACTGTTAAATAAAACAGTAGAAACGAACGTCAATAAAGCTGATAGAACAGTAAGGTGTATCTGTTTACTGCATAACAGCATCATATGTCTTGAAGGAACAAAACATGATCCTTCTTTTCTTCAAGAAACTTCACAAATTCATGGATCCTGTTAGGCTTAAACAAATGTCAGAGTTAGATCGTCCAATCGGTCCCCAAAAGGAGCAATAGGTCTAAGAAATGCTATCAAGGCATACTGTAACGGACCTGCTGCAGCTGCACTATCACAGAAACAGTTGGTTTATTTGCGCTGAATGTTGATGTTAATAACACACGATGGAACATTTGTTTATGTATAAAGTAGACTATAAGTAGATATTTGTAACAAGAGTTCCCATTCTGAAATAAAATGTACCAAAATTAAAGACACTGTATGTGTATACGGTTTTTAGAAACAGAGTTAGGGAAGCGATTATAAACGGGGTGAAATGAAAGGAATAGAAATGTGGCGAAAATCAACTGAAAGTGCAGTGAAGTGAAGTGAGGTGAAGTGTAGTGGTGTGAGGTGAGTGGATCGGTAGGAAATTTTATTGTAATTAAGCCAAATGAGAGGTTAGTGAAGTGTAGTTGGGTGAAGTTCAAATGAGAGGAAGTGACGTGTCGACAAGTGTAGTGAAGTGGAGTTAAGTGTAGTTGGGTGAAGTGTAGTGAAGGTCTTAGTAACAGGGTGTCTAACAATATTAGAAGATGTATAGATCATATGAAGTTTGCTGCTTATATAGCTTTTTCGTTTATCACAGTCTTTCGTGTTCTTCTGGTTCCATTTTTTATCATTGTGCATATGGTTGCATATTTTGTATGTTTTTGTTTAATTTTGTAAATTATGTACTTTTATTATTATGTTTATGTAATCTTATTGTTATGTATGTTATGTTCTGTGTATTCTGTTTCCATCGTGCCAACTGGCACTCTTCAGCTATCTTGACTGAGGTCTTTCCGTGCTTTTTCCTCAGTTGTAAGGCAAATGCCAGGGTATAACTCGCAAAGACGGGGCACGGCCCGCACTCTTCCCAATTAGGCGATAATTATTACGCGGTTAGTTCATCGTTAATTTTAGCTTGACCACTCGGGGCTCGAATCCCAGAAAGCCTTCCAACCAAAGTTGTTAATCGTGTTGTTCTACGTATTGTTTGTGTGTAAATGTGTACTGTACTGTACTGTACTGTACTGTACTGTACTGTACTGTACTGTACTGTACTGTACTGTACTGTACTGTACTGTACTGTACTGTACTGTACTGTACTGTACTGTACT
>Ga0136643_10014472_pt1 | contig 11834 bp, 8 predicted proteins | sample TergutLab28metaG_FD_96883 | JGI IMG/M metagenome (GOLD analysis project Ga0136643, IMG submission 96883) | Labiotermes labralis P1 segment gut microbial communities from Petit-Saut dam, French Guiana - Lab288 P1 (version 3) (version 3) | ecosystem: Host-associated > Arthropoda: Insects >...
GAGTAGCAGACGCAATGTTGTCAGGATGGTTGCGTATGTGTTCTGCCGCTGCAAAAATACGATGGCGCAGTGCTGCTCTTGAATCGACCTTAGTTTCATACACTAATGTATTCATGTGGCGCCAGAGATAATGATCAAGAGGTGTAAGATCTGGCGACCTCGGTGGCCATGCAACGGGTCCACCACGACCTAGCCAGCGGTTAGGGAAAGATTCATTTAAGTACTCCCTCACGTGCCGAGTGTAATATGGGGGAGACCCATCATGTTGGAAGTACATTTGGCTCCTTTATCATTAACGGTATGTCTTCCAACAAACCTGGTAACTCATTCCTCAGGAAGACTTCATAAGTGTTTCCCGTTAAACTGTTGTCAAAGACAAAAAGTCCGATCTACTTGTTATCAAGCAAACCACACCATACATTCACTGAAAATCTCCTTTGGAACTTGTTTCATGTGGATTATCATGGGACCACGTATGCGAATTTCGTGAATTATTTATACCGTCCCGGGTAAAAGATGCCTCATCGATGAACAAAATGACGCTTAACAGTTGGGGATGGGCTGCTATCCAGTGGCAGAAATCCATACGTCGAGCAGGGTCCCCTGGTTCCAGATGTTGTAATCTGTGATCATGATAAGGATGTAAATCTTCCTCATGTAGAATTCGCAACACGTGCATACGTGACACGCTGATGCGAGAGGCAATTCTACGAGTGGACAGTCGTGGACTTCTCTGAACCATCTCAAGAATGTTCTCTCGTGTGTTAATCAATGGTGCCACCTACCTTTCAGACTGCACAGCAACACTCGGAAGACAGCCAGTATCACGCATTGTCTGGTGAATACGAGAAAATACACCCCTAAACGGAATCCTGCGTTCGGGAAAACGCCTTTGGTATTCGTCAACAGCAGCACGTACATTCTCACCACAAAATCCATACACAAAATGCATGTCACGACATTCCACGTGGGAAAACACAAAAGGCATTTTTAGAACTCCTCATAATTAACTGTAACAGTGACAACCTTTGATACTAAGTCGCACCGTGAATGCGCTTGACCCGGCTGTAGGCTAAAGGACGGACATGCGCAGTGTACGGGTTATACATCACGCGACACAGGTACAGTACGTGGAACCGCAAGAAGACCACACTTTTCTATCGCCATTATCTCCGTAACCGTTCAACTTCGGATATAGGTGTTTTAGGTTATATCGGTATACTTTAACTTAAGGAACATTCTCCCGAAGTCTGGTACATTCCCCCGGGACACCCTGTATATACTATCCTCAGGTATAACACGATTTTGAAACTCAAAATAAAATGCATATATATATATAGAGAGAGAGAGAGAGAGAGACACACACATGTGTGTATGTGTGTGGGGGGCCGGTATAGCGACTATCTACGGGTTGGACGGCCCGGGGATCGAATCCCGATGGGGGCGAGACTTTCGCGTTCGTCCACACCGGGATTGGGGTCTACCCAGCCTCATATACAATGTGTACCGCGTCTTTCCCGGGGGTAAAGCGGCCGGGGTGTGGTGTTCACCACCCACCCCTATCTAGTGCCGAGGTTGCAGAAAGTGTAGAGCTATGCCTCTACTCCACTATGGGACTTTGTGACCTGTTCTAGGGTGAAACTTTTACCTTTACACTTATATATTTTTATAAAAATTATAAATGTATAATTTATATATATATATATATACGACCGCAAAATGTAACATGTATAGACAAGTCCAAAAAAAATAGGTTGTGGCTGACGGCAACATGTATATCAGTTTTAGTATGATACACGACAACGGGATGAATTGTACAAGAAGAAGAAGAAGAAGAAGAAAAATGCCTTACGGCTGTCAACAGTTTGATGCTCTCAAAACGTAGTTTTCACTACATGTACAACTCTTGTAACTCTAGAAATCACATTGGTTCCTACCTAGAATTGACCCTTTACTATTCAAGTGCGCTGCAGTTTCCCGCGCAGGTTCTTTACCTATGTCAAGTATGAGTCTCCGAAAACAACATGATTATTTCCCTAAACACGAATAACAGTTTGATGACTGCACTGAGAATGCAGCATGTTTTCTGCGCGGTACGAACTAAATTTTACTGGTTTTTTTTTTATACAAGAACTTCACACTTCAAAGGTTTTAACACGTAGTACCCTGGCATTCTTCCCACGGGATGTTTTTATGCATTTGTTCGCTTAATAAACAGAGGTTAACCCATCATGATATCACAGACTGGTATTTATAACATACTTAGCATCTGAATTTCTGTTTATTACTTAGGCTGACTTCGCCCTTTCGAGTGTTACCTAATTAGCACGCTTAGTAGTTTCCTTCCTACCGCCATTTTTTGTGAAGCAGGACACACAACCATTGCATGTTGCGTCGTCATATCCGATTCGCTTATAGTCTTAGACGCTGCACATACCCAGGCCTACGTGTACATACCTTAAGTGAACGAGGGAAGTAAATGACCTGTATAATGCATAGTACTACACTAACGGAGTTAGATATCTTTTTCCGTGTCTTATCAGATATCTGATACTACCTGTAAGTTACACTCGTTTCTTAACCCTTTAAAGACGAAGCGCAGACTGCTTTATTTAAAGACCCAGTTCGTACCGCGCTGTAAACACTTTCCAACTCGGTTACAAAAACCAGTTTATGATGTAAGTGGCACAAGTCGTTTTTTGAATCAAAACACGTAAATAAAATGTGGACAGAATGTAGAGTCTTTGAATCTTAAGCTTGTTGATACATCAAGTAGCCAGCAGGCTTTATAAGGTTAATCTCAAAACTTTCCTTTTAATGCAATTACACCTGTAGCTTTAATTTTTTTCTTAAAAAGAATACCGTTACTATTGCTTAATCAATTCCATTCTATGCATATACTGCCTGACAATAATATTCCAAGCTTTAAAACCAAAGGAACATGGAGTATAAAATCAAGAACAAGAGAAAATATTTTCCTGTCAAATCGCATGTATTATGATCAGCAACTAGGTTCAGTAATAAAATTACAGCCTCACAATATCAACACAGCACAAATGTCTTTCTTAGCAGACTAGTTGCCGTCATTGTCTGATAACACTGTGAGAGGTTATACGTGTTTTGAATTCTCACGGCAGTGACCTGGAAATGTACCGTTCGCAGAGGTGTGATGCCATGTAGTCTTGTAGAAATTTACAGACGTTTATCCGAGATACATATCTACCATACTACACGGCATCACATTGCAGAACACACTATAGGGGTTGATTTCATAAATACGATTTTCTTAACAAACGTATTTAAATCCTACGATGTCCAACCACAACAGTTACGATATTGATATTAGAGCATAAAATTTTGGATTTCGTCCTACAGACATGCATCTTCTGTGTTGCGGTTTACTGCCTCATATGCTATCATATCTTTGTCATCAATTAATCACAAACATATTTGAATTCTCCTTGGTACAGAACGGACATAAGGTTCCCGAAACATCCTAACTACTCGTACCTCCAGCAACAAAACTTTTTTACCTTCCCACTTCAATAGCCACTGTCACTATTTAGATCACAAACCGGGCATGACAACATAGTTTACTGATGACCACTTCGTTCCACGTTACCAAAATAACTTCCACTTGCTAGTACCAAACCATAAGAAATGCCAGAACATTATTTTTGGGATTCGTCGATGAGTGAGATCACGCCACCTTACCGACCCTTGCCCCTACGTTTAATTTCGCAACACGGAATTCTTTCTTGCGTTCAGACGTTCTTCGCCATTCGCCAAGCCACCAATATGGAAGACCATCCTTTCTCGGCCATCAGTGACTACTTGTTCAATATATAGAACGGTTGTCGTCTTTCCCTGGAGGCTGTACTCCCCATTCAAAACTCAGAACTAATCATAAATACTAAGAGCACTGTGAACTAATTCTGTTAATTGCCATAACGCAGTACGTTCTGCTTTCCGACGATGATCCACATGGGTATTGACACAGTCATGAAACATGCAGCTTTGTGCAGAATCCCATTGTTTTCAAGCACCCCTATCAGATCATGAATAGGTTTATAAGCCTAAAAACAAAAACACTATCCAACAGATCATCAAACTAGACACAGTGAAAATCATTGCACAAAATAAATCCTTGCGATCCTCATAACGCAACTAAAAACATTCATCTTACTGTCGTACAATATATCTATAGATGAGAACTATTTCGCAGAGACACATCCGGTGATGTGCCGGAGAAATATGTTCCTATATTTTTTATTGTTGCACCGTCCATTTTGAAATCTACATAGTTCACTCACCAATAAATGCACTATTTACTAACTTGTTTAAAAGTTTTGAATTTACATTAAACAACACAATAATATCGCTCCTACATATTTCGGTCTTTAATGACCATCAACATGGAGCTTAGTCTGTACCTAACTAAAGTTATATTTATGTTAAAACACTCGGTAAAATTGCATCGTTAACGACGTAATTTTACCGAGATGGATAAAGCTCCCTGATTATGGTCATTAAAGACCGAAGCATGTAGCAGCGATATTATTGTGTATTTTAATGTAAATTTAAAATTTTTAACCAAGTTAATAAATAGTGCATTTGTTGGTGTGTGAACTACGTATATTTCTATATGTCTGGATAAATTAGTTCTGTTTGAATGGGCACGAATTTAACATACATTTCCAGTAAAAAGAAATACAGTTCAAAAACTCTTCTGACACACCTGATCTAATCACATAAACATACAAAAATTAAGTTCAGCGTTAAGTATACTAGTTAACACTTTGTTAAATCAACATCATTGTCTCCAGATATAAAACTTACAACAAGTTTCACGCAGCCGTCAGTAAATTTTACATCTCTTATGAATTAATGCGAAACCTGTAATCCATTCAGTTACGGTGAAATTATGGCTCGTAATAGTTCCACCTAGCATAATTTAATTAACCACCAAAAATTAAATCTATCACACATCAAGAAACTTCTGTTTCAAAAGGCGTAGAAAAGTGAATGCAGGCAAGACCTCGGCACAATAAATTTGATGAAAGCTCAAGACCTCAATATGAGGCCATTGACTCCTATACCTTTACACAGCACAGAGTTGCAATACTTCGGCGACACGTGCTATCTAATTCGCCGTTCGCAGTCCAGCTCCCATTGATGAAATATAACAGTCTTAACATTTCCCTCGGTTCATCTTCGCAAGATCCCGCGGCATCTCACCATTCAAGTCACGTTCTTACGTCACAGTCAGCCACAGTTCGCGTTTCGCAGTTGTATTGAAAAATTCTCACCATTTCTAATGTTCATTACTTTTTTTTAAACCTCCAAACATCCGTGCCTTTCAAAGGAACGAGACTCAAATATAGCAGCATATGTAGAATCGTAAAGGTTTTAAAGAAAGTTAAGCGAAGCTGGCAATGTATGTGGAATTACAGAAGCTCTGAAGAAAGAGAAGTAAAATTAGCACCTTAAGTGGAAAGGTATAGACTGTGAAATAGGACAGTGAATTCAACGGTGTAACGTTGAGCGTAAATGCTGTAATAAAAGGCGACGTTAACATTCTTATAATAAAACCAACTAGATGCACTAATTTCTCAATTTTATTTTTGGAATAAAACTCTACATGTTTCGGACAGTTACTCTGTCCATCATCAGGAGTTTTTCACTATACACACAGCAAACCTGTATTACATATACCATTGCTGTGTGTACAGTGTAAAAATATGGGCCCGCTAGCTCAGTCGGTATAACGACTGACTATGGACTGGACGGTCCGGGATCGAATCCCGGTGGGGACGAGATTTTTCGCCCGTCCAGACCGACCCTGGGGCCCACCCAGCCTCCTGTAAAATGGGTACCGGGTCTTTCTCGGGGTTAAGTGCGGCCGGAGCGTGCTGCTGACCACTCACCCCCTTCCAGTGCCGCGGTCATGGAAGAGTAGAGTTATACCTCTACCCACCCTCTGGGTCACACCGGGCCTGTAACGGGATCACTTTACCTGTACCTTTACTGCCTAAAGATGGCTGCTGTACGCAGCCGAAAACATATAGCTGCTTTGGATGCGGTATAATAAAAGTTATGTATCGGAGGAATATGTCATTATTGCGTATTACGCAACACAACACAACGGGGTTGTCACAACTTAATGTAACTTTCACGCACCATTAAGTGAAAGGCCCTCAGTGCCGCCTAACTAGCACCCTGAATGAGGTCCTGTGCCGATCTGGGAGCTTTGAAGAGGAGGAGGATCAATTGTCCGTGATGGGATTCGAATGCACGTTTTGTACGGGCTGTTCCTGTATATGACAAAGTGAATCGTCCACAGTCTATTGATTATTCATGAGCGTCATGTGGCAAGTGACTTGGTAAGGTAAAATTACTCCTCTCTGATGAAGCTACAATTACCTCCAGCATTTCACAAGTTCCTGAAACGTGCGATAGTCTGAAAAGCGCGGTAAAGCGAAGTTAAGGTTCTGATAGGCAGTTCACTGCAACAATAGTACGGTAACGAATGAGAATAACTAACGTCATTTACTGCGTAACAAACACGAACTTCGCAACTACAGTTCATTCAAAGAATATGTACTTTTGTTCTTCCGCATCCAGCACCCGCTGCGGAGACGAATAATATGTATATAGATATATGTCTGCAAACATCTGCTATTCAGTCACAATAATTAAGGTTATGCCACTGTTAATTGACTATTATGCACAATTTCTATGCACCTACATGCATCTGAACTATCTACCGTCCCAAGATCAAATACACTGAACAATGATTTCAAACTACACAACAGTTTACACATAAGCTTGTGGTTACCGCCAAGTGTCACTGAACTGAGTTTGGTTTGTAGTCGGGCATCTCCTTCTTACTGATTGTAGGTTTAGAGTGTTACTGCAGCGACTGATGACACTCAGTGATACACACACACACACACACATACACTCGGTAGGACTACCCTGGAAAAGGATCGGCTCGTCGCATAGACTCTACCTGTACAACACACCCACATTCACAAGAGACAAGGGAATCGAACCCGCAATCCTAGCACGCGAGTGAACACAGGCCTACGCCTTAGTCCGCGTGGCCACCGGGATCGTGTAATTAGAGCTGGCACTGCTTGTAAAATTCCACGTTGTTTACGTTACAGGCTGTGTTCCATCACTATTGTCAGTACAATGATGAATGGGGCTCGTACATATGTGGGTTTCTGCCCAAGTACCTTGCTCATGATAACCGGACGCCCTTGATGTAGGCCGTATTCTTAAAAAAAATTGTCCCTAATAGATAATGTGAAGATCCCAGTGGCCGAGCGGTCTAAGGCGTGGTTCTGCCATCGCTCGCTTGCTGGGATTGTGGGTTCGAATCCCGCCGGCGGCATGGATGTCTCTCACTTGTGAGCGTTGTATGTTGTCAGGTAGAGGTCTCTGCGACGGGCTGATCACTCGTCCAGAGGAGTCCTACCGAGTGTGGTGTGTCTGAGTGTGATAATGAATCCTCGACAATGAAGAGGTCTTGGCCCACTGGAGGCTGCTGCGTCATGGGAAAAAAAAAGATAATATACATTCCACCTCCTCCTGACTCCAAGTTTCTTAAACCCTTCCTTTGAACCCACCTAACATTTTCGCTGGTGACTGGAAATAAATTCACAACATTAGGTAATAGAAGTATAAATTGCCAAAAAAAATCGATCATTAATATTTTGTATCAACTGAAGGTAACTGAATGGTGTCAAAAGCAAACTTAACATTACAGCATCTTTTGGTAGTCACACCAATACTCGAGGACTATGAGATTGTTTTAAGTTATTCACAGAGTGCTACGAAAATGATTTACTTAGCGACACAAGCGAAATTATGGGCCTATCCATGATATAAAAGGGTCTTAAAAACAAAGTGTGTTACAGGGTGAGGGATGGATTTAAGTGGCCCACAGTAGGCAATTTTTGACTACCGAACAGATCATCAGATTTTACACAGGAATACATACCCTACACAAAACTTAAGAGTTCTGACGTGCCACTATATTTCCAATGTACCAAAAAGCACAAATTAAATTTAAATATAGTAATGTTGATGGCATCCTGGTCTATTATATTTGAACCATACACAAACTTGTTTCAGAAGGCTATGGGTCTGTCTAAAACAAATTACACACAAGCGCGTGCGCGTGTACTTACAGTTCTACACGTACGTGCTTATATATATATATATATATAAGTGGGGAATCCCGAGCCAAAAGTCAAGTCTAGCGGAAAGGTGCAATGCCACATTGTATACCCTTCCGCTAGACCTCACCTCCGGTTCAGGATTCGCCACTGATATATATATATATATATATATATATATATATACACATACACACACGTACAGATTAGTATTGTCCAACTTTCTTCTACGCAGGATCCCCTCAGAAAATGTTTCATATTCCGAGGAACCCTTACCTAGGAAAACGTTCACAAACCTGAAAGAGGCGATAGCGCGGAGCCTTTTATGTCGCCACCGGTGAGGCGGCTCTGAACGAACCCAGACGCAGTACAACTAAATACACCCTTAACCATGCGCGAAGGTTACTTCACGACGGCATATTGCCGGACTAAAATTCCCAAGATACTCCGAGGGATCTCTGGAATTTTTCGCGATATTTCAAATTGTTTATTTATTTATCTACGATTTCTCGCCGAACCCCTAATGGTCTTCTGCGGAATCCTGTTTGCGATGCACTGACACAGATCGGCGGTACGAATGGAAGGAAGACTCTTTTATTTACTGTCAATAGTAAAAATACTTCGATACTCTTAGTGTTTGTGCAAAAGACTTCGTCAACCGTCGAAAATGTACATATAGCGTTACTACTGTTTAATCACTTCTAAACCTTTAAGACTACGAAAAATGACTAGTCGACATAAATTGTGCGTTTTATTATTCTTTACATTTTCTCGAAACGTTTTTCGCTTCCATAAATATAGAGTATTGTTCGTATACATAATCTTCAAAACTCATTATGTTAAATGTAACCTTACATACCGCAGGAAAACATAACATATCTATACTTCTAGACCAGCATCAAAATTTAAGAGGTCAGTAGGCTGAAGGGCTAATAAAAGTTTTGGAACGTAAAATCTACAGAAGTAGAAATTACAAATTTCCCCTGCTAAAGCCATCTGTAGCTTCAAGTTCCTAAACAGAAAACTGAGTTAGGAGAATTGCAGTCGGCAGATATAACGAAAATAAGTCACATCGGTCCCATGTGAGCTTTTAAAAAGTTTCGAGAAATAGCTTTGCTTTTATTTTGTACACAATATATAGCCATTTGTGTTACTTTCCGAATCCTTTGGACGAAAAGGAGAAACGAATAGAGAAAACGAAGGAAAAAGAATGTTCCTTCTGTTAAATATTCCGCCGGGAATGTAGAAAACTGATGGTAATCCGACACAGACGTGCAGATTTATTTTGTCCTTGCAAATGAAACACATTTGCATAAGCCCTTGTGGTTCCATTCTTTAAAAAAATATATAACTTTCCTTTCTAAAAGCTTTTCAACTTCTTCCCCGAAGTTCCATGCACCCTGAGTGTACGAAAGTTCCCACACACACACACACACACTCACACACACACACACACACACACAGAGACAGACGCACTCACAGTGTGTGATGACCGCCACATAAATAGCGTCATGTCAGTCCAGCAGTTTGAATTGGCCACGCAGTTCAACTTAACTTACATGAAGGGAAACAAGATAAGGTAAAATTCGGGCGTGTTCGGATCTTCGCAACCTGCAACCTTCTCAGATGGCCATACTATTTAATTCCAAGTGGTCACACTCTTTACTGCTGTTTACAGTCGTATTAACATTACACAATGTTTTTACTGCTGTTAAGGCCTGCAAATCTGTCTTTGAAGAAATTATTATTTATATGTACTTTGATTTTGTGTTGGGTTTACGAGTCATTCATAACCTCTAATATTTACCCCCTCGATATGTTTTATACCTGCTTACTAATAATATGTCGTTCACAGTCTGCAGCTATTTTCATAGTACATCTGCATACCTAACTTCATACGCCTAGGCTTAACTAAAAATATTAAATACTAATTTAGCGGGGCTGTGTTTTCCTTTCATTATACATTTAAATCGTACACGGAAATAATATATAACAGTATGGGAATGTGACGTAACAACACAAATACTAAGTAAACCTCAACAAATCTTTTATATATATATATATAATTACTTCTCTTGTTCCTTTGCATTTCTTGAAAATACATTGTAAGCGACGCAGTCTTCGGAAGAATCTATGCGACAAGAAGCGAGAGTTTTAATTTTCCTTGCTAGGTTTATTGCAAAATTTTCTCATCGCACGAAGTATGCAAAGAGACAATGTCATAAGGTCACATAGACCTTCAAGCAAAGTTGCCGTTATTTTCGTCCAATTTGAAACAAATTTAAATTTTCTGTACAGTTCCGAGTAAACATCCCCAGTACAAAATTTCACGAAAACCATCCCAGTTGGAACCCAGTAGTTCCATGCGAACATATACTGGATGGACACACAAATATGGCGAAGCGAATACTCACTTTTCGTAACTTTCCTAACGTGCTTTAAAGAATAAACTAAAGGAGGACACTAAAGGAAATTGGATATTCTAAACAGCGGAAGAAAATTTGGAAAACAGAAATGATAGGAACTGCAAAGAAAACTGTATTAACCTGAGAAAGTAACACATCATGCCAATAAAACGCCGAAGATTTTTAAACAAATATTAAGAAGCAATGTTATATATTGCTTAAATATAATGGACAGAAAAATGATATCGGACATCAGAATACATTCTCATTATGCATTACGTAATTATGGATATCTATTGAACGATTTGTGTCTTGAAACGTTTACAAATATGCAGCGGAGTTCATGCAAGTGACTGACAGGTCAATTTCTGCCAAACAACGGAGTTGTTAATAGGCTACAATTCACTTTTATCTTGTAATTTAGGCATGGCGTACCTTGCATTTCTACGTCTTTTGCTACATGAAATAACTTGAAATGCCAACTCGATGCAACAAGGTAATTTTATTAATGTATTCTTAGCTCGACACGTTTCGGGTACATACGGCCATCATCAGGAGCATTGGATGTTGAGTTGCAGCATGGGGTTTTCTGCACCGAGTTTCTGGATGGGTGGTGGTCTTGAAAGCCGCTGTGTAGGTCGTGTGTACGGTGCGGATGGTGCCGTGCGGCACCATCCGCACCGTACACACGACCTACGCAGCGGCTTTCAAGACCACCACCCATCCAGAAACTCGGTGCAGAAAACCCCATGCTGCACATTTAATGCTCCTGATGATGGCCGTATGTACCCGAAACATGTCGAGCTAAGAATACATTAATAAAATTACCTTGTTGCATCGAGTTGGCATTTCAAGTTACTTCACGAGGAAGATGCACGGTCAAACAACCCTCATCTCTTGCTATACTCCATTGGTCTAAATTTAATTTTAAATTTGTCATAAAACAATATTACACACATGCAAGCATTTCTACATTACGACCTATAAAGATGGAATTCTAGAAAAATAATGATTTTTATAAAGCCCTGTCTTCCATAAAATGTGGATTAATTTCTTGACCAGCTGAGTAACATTTAGCTTTTGAATGACTACTGAATGGAGAAGTAAAGCAAAGCAGTCCCGTTACAGGCCTGGAGTGGCCCAGATGGTTCCAGGAATTTAAGATTCCCAGATTTCGTGACAACGGCACAGGATGGTGGTAGGTTGTCAGCCTTACGCACCGGCCGCCTTTACCCCCAGGAAA
>Ga0136643_10014473_pt1 | contig 11834 bp, 11 predicted proteins | sample TergutLab28metaG_FD_96883 | JGI IMG/M metagenome (GOLD analysis project Ga0136643, IMG submission 96883) | Labiotermes labralis P1 segment gut microbial communities from Petit-Saut dam, French Guiana - Lab288 P1 (version 3) (version 3) | ecosystem: Host-associated > Arthropoda: Insects >...
GCCATTATCTCCGTAACCGTTCAACTTTGGATATAGGTGTTTTGGGTTATATCGGTATACTTTAACATAAGGAACACTCTCCCGAAGTCTTGCACATTCCTCCTGGGACACCCTGTATATACAAGAATTTATGTTTATTATTATTATTATTATTATTATTATTAAAATGCCAAGCCTGCTGTACGTTCAACAAATACTAACCCAGGTTTTCATTCCACACACCAAAACAAAAATGAAAGCATATCGCTCATTTGCAACAACAGTGTCACAACTCAAAATCAGTGATTTTTCAGGAGAAACGATTAAAGCTATACTTCTATGAGTGCAACGACAACACAACTGCTCTCCAGCGACGAGTTTTACAAACTGCGTTATGACACTGTGCCTGTTAAAAGTGCATCTGCAAACGTTTCTTTATACACCAATAACTAAAAAAATGCCATATTTTGAGTTGTGACACTCTTGTCGCAAATTAGCGATATATAACAAACGGTGACACACATATTTGATCTTTATTTTTTCGTCTAATTTTTCGTTACAGCACATCATTTCTGATGGTGCGTCTGCTTCCGTCATCATGCAAAATGCAAAAAATTACAAACCCTACTCTGTTCGGTCCATTCGATAGTTCTGCAAGGCTTCTTAAAGGCAAGTCCTCAAAGAACTTTAGAGACTCGGTGACTTTTTGTGGCGGTACGCAGCGGTACAACTTACTGGCACATTTATTAACGATGACACATTAGATAAATAAATTAGATAAATTAATAACTTGCGCGAAATATATCTTATTTGTTGCTTTTATTCCAAAACTATCATCACAATGTGACACAACTGTATCAACCAATAACTTTTTTATTACTTATAATACGCAGACGGGCCGGGATAGCGCTGTCGGTATAGCGTCTCGCTACAGGATGGACGGTCCGAGGATCGAATTCCGGTGGGGACGAAATTTTTTACACCACTCCACACTGGCCCTGGGTCCACCAAGCCTCCTGTACTGTACAATAGGTACCGCCTCTCGTTCCCGGGGGGAAAGCTGCCGAGTCGTGGCGTTGACCACCCACCCCCATCTAGCGCTAAGGTTAAAGAAAAAGTAGAGTTATACCTCTGCTCCTCTCTCTGAACTGTCGTGGCCTGTTCTAAGGTAAACTTTGAAATACGAAGGCAAGGGACGTTTTCATCATTGCCGGCAGTCAATGAGTGAATAACGGCACCTTCCATTTGTTAGGAAGAAGTGTGTACCGGCAATTTTTTTAACGAAAAAATATCCGTATTTTACGCTAAGTCCATGAAGCATATGTCTTCCTAAGATGTTAATAGGCTCTCAGCCAACAAATAATTCCCTGCATTGCAATGAAACACATAAGTTCATACCTGTATTCACAAGACCCCGCCATGGTAGACCCACTGTAGTGCATGATTTCGGTGCCAGGTTTGCGCCCAACCGTTGGTTGAAAGCCCCCTTACTTTACGGTGGTTTTGCCCTGAGAAATGCAACTGCGCAATACACCGAAATACCGGAAAGACCCCAGCAAGTAATGTGGCTCAAAACCGAAGTCTTTATACATACCGCTACGCATACAGTATTTATACCCAGCCTTCATTGACACATACATTCGACTGTATTAAACATAACCCGTCAAAATTACAACTAAAACATTGTCAGTACTTAAGGGTTACGCGATGGCGCACAGTTGGTTGAGGCTCTGCGCTTCAGCCGGAATGTAGCGGGTCACTGGGATTTTTCATTAACTTAATCCTTCCGGCCGCACTGTGGTCCTGGGGTCTACTCCGCTTCTAACAGAAAGGAGTACCAGGGCTATCTCCCGGAAGTAAAGGTGGCCGTGGCTTAAGGCTGGCAACATTGTCACCTTCATGTGCTGACAGTCTTTAAATTTTGGAAGCCTCAACCTCCTAAAGCCCTAAGGGCCTGTCTAGACCTACAATTGGAACGTGCTTCTGTCGCCTTGGCAGTCTTCAGGTAAATACAAAAATATACAAATTGCTTTGGAGGATAATTGCAACATCAAGTTTTATAAAAAGAAATGAGATCTCATTTTTGTCCAAAGGGTAGCAATTCATGTGTATTCGTGTTTTCGTGCATGTACATTATATTACAGTTACTTTAAAAGTATGCAAGAATTGCCTAGGAAGATCTAGCTTTTACTTAATTTAAGGTTATTTTGTGTTGAGCGCGTTATTATTATTATTATTATTATTATTATTATTATAACATTGACAAACCTTTGTGGGTTTTGGCTTTCTCAACCAGGTCATTCAAAGCCGAGTAGTAACCATGGTATATCATTTTATTTTTAGAAGAATTTGTAGAGTAATATCATGATTTTAGGCGTCTCTTTTCTTGAATGTAGGCTAGTTTAAGGATTTTTAGTATTATAGCAAACTGTAGAGCGAGTGATTAGTTATAGGTTACGGGCTTCTTGTAGTGGTGAATCTGAAAACTGAAGTTAAAGGAAATAATGAATATGACGATAAGTGACACAGAAATTGTTAGAATAATAATTAAGTGAAATGAGAAGATTCTTGCAGTTTTGAAGATATAAAACCTGAAATAAAAACAATAACTGAAATGGGTGCATCTTATAGTTCTTTTGCTAAGGATAGGAATATAGAGAGAACTTGCTTGCTATTGTAGGGGAGATATGTGCATGTAGAAGATGTTTGTTAGTGTAATGTAAAAGCCAGCGGATTGCTGAATGCAAAACGAGGTTGACTCTTTGTTGTTTATGGGTCTTGTTGGCGTTTGGTTCCAAGGTATTTTGGCCATTCAGTTAGTTGTTTTTCTTTTCTTTATTCAGTAGAACTCCACTTATCCGGATTAATTGGGACAGCTAGCCATTCGGATATACAGAAAATCCAGATAATTGGACTTTTCTTTGAAAATAAGCTACGTTGGTAGTTTGAAGTTCGGCTATTACTATTTACAGTACTTACCTGCGTCTAAACCTGTCGACCACGCCTGACTGGAAGTTCTAGAAGCCATAAAAATTGTACTTGAACCGATAACCGGTAATTTCAAGAAAAGTTAGTTTTGTATAATTCTGGAAGGGCCAAGCCGATTCGGATATTTGGCGATCCGGATAACCATCGTCCGGATAAGCGGAGTTCTACTGTAAGATGTAAAATTTTACTTTGTTGAGATGTGAACCTTTTCCTGTGATGTATAGTGATTTTCATGGTATTGTCTATAGTGTATATAGGGTATTCATTTTTAAGAGGTGTTTCGGTAAGTTTGAGTCGCAGTTATTATTACGAAACACATGTAAATGCTCGTTAATCTGGTCAAGTATTTCTGGTTATGTACAAATGGTGGGCCGGGTAGCTCGGTCGGTATAGCGACTGACTACGGGCTGGACGGTCCGGGATCGACTCCTGGTGGGGACGAGATTTTCCGCCCCTCCAGACCGGCACTGGGGCCAACCCAGCCTCCTGTAAAATGGGTACTGGGTCTTTCCTGGGGTTAAAGTGCGGCCGGGGCTGCTGACCACTCACCCCCTTCTAGTGCCGCGGTCATGAAAGAGTACTGCTATACCTCTACCCACCCTCTGGGCCACGCAGGGCCTGTAACGGGATCACTTTACTTTTACTATGTACAAATGAGATCCATTTTTTATATAAAACGTGATGTAATTAATCCCCCAAGTAGTTCCTATATTTTTGTATTTACTTGAAGGTGGGTAAGTTCTGAAAATACATTTTAGTTGTGATTCGGTCGGTTATTTTAATATTGTTTATATAGCTATTATCACAATGGGATGTTTAGAATAAAGGTTACATAAATTAGATACCTGGCGCGGGAACTTAAGGACGAAATTCTATGTATACTCCAGTCTCCAAGACACATTTCTCAAAGGCGAAGTTTGTGCGGTCGTGTAATGGCCAGATGGGCGACGCTGTTCAGATAATGTGCGTCACAGATGTCTTCGGTCCAGCATTGTAGTTGGCCATGTACAACAGAGATGTCAGTAGTGCGGCCCAGCAGTCGACGATATGTCTGTGGAAGGTGGCGGGAAGCAGTATAGTTATGTCAGTTCGTTCCGCAGTTGCTTCGTGTGCGGTTCGGTTGGTTGTGTTGTATGAGTAGTGTGTGTTGTGTTCCACCTCTGTGACACTCAAAACAATGCAGCTTCACCTATTCAATTGCGTGTGGCGTCTCTGCCTATATTTTACAGTGCTGAAATACAGCTGTCATATTTCCGGCGCGTGCCATGCAGTTTGTGTAATTAGGTGTTCGATAAATCACCGGGTTAGATACGCCGATGATTAATTTTAGAGAAGAATGGTTTACAATCTATTATATTAGTTATTTTTTTCTGTGCCAAGAACTGCAGGTCATACGATCTACACGCTTTGTGTATCACTGACGGAAGCTCATATACTTTTTGTGTAACGAAACTTGCAGTGTAATTTAACCTCTCTGATAGTGAGTGACATTTGACAGTTCAGTCAATGATGCGTTAAACAAGAAGCTGTAATAGCATTTGGCACGAGAATTTTGCAGTAAACACAGTGCCCTCGGTGAGTACCATTGACTTTAGTTTTTTTTTACTTTTTGGTTGCCTTGACTACTGGCCAAGGTTATTTGAAAGCGAGAGGAAAGTATGCGAGGCGGATACAACGTAATGCTGCTCGGGCCGGACTGTGTGATTGGGAGGTTAAATGCCTGGATCTTGTGTCACTACGTATGCACGGTTAATTGCAAAACAATTTACATATCGTTATTACATAGATCTAGCACAGAATGTACGTGCAACATGGATGGGTAGCTGCATTCCATATTTTACTGCTGTATTTTTAATGATTTCCTCTTTGGTGCACTATTTTAACAATTTCCATTCGGTGCAAATACGTAGATAAGCATGACACACTACATGAAGCCCACGAAGCCCGGCCGAACAGCCGTGTTAGAAAACCGAGCAGCTACTGGACAGTCGACTGGCTGGTCCATTTGACCACCAACACCAACCAACTCACAATTTCCTACTCTACCGCTTCAGACTTCGGGAGCAGTTTGCGTGGTTCACTCGCAGAACAGTTTAGGTGGAACTTAGGTTTGACGAAGTGACACTGAGATTTTTTTCTGTGAGTACTTGGATTTACCCTTGTCATTTAGTATACCGCCCGTACTCCATATTCATTCATTTATCTTACGGATGAAGGACAGTGCCCACATTAGAGGCTACAGTTCGATAGCGATGTGGTCACACATGGCGACGAGAATAAAAAACAGGGCAGGAAATGTACGTATAACGTAACATTGAAGCGGCTGGGGTCTTTTCTGCACTGAAGTGTTGTCAGATGTTCGTACTCACGGGGGGTCATACTGTTGATATTCAAAGGTGTGTGTGTGTGTGTGTGTGTGTGTGTGCGCGCGTGCGTGCGTGCGTGCGTGTGTGTGTGTGTGTGTGCGCGCGCGCGCATGTAATGTTATTGCGGTCTGTTGTATTTACATGGAGAACTTCCTGTACATGTTGATGTTAATTTTATGTTGAAAGTGAATATTTGCATTACATTTTAAAATCTTACGTTTCATATTCTTGTACTGGTTGATGGTAAGAGCCGAACTGGCTGAAGATAATTTAATTTTGTTTTTTAAAGTTGACATTGTTTTGTTGTATTTGTCGTTCAGCCAAAACACCGGAGTTTCAGCCCGTCTAAATATTTCGTAATTTCTGACTTAAAAGCAGTATTTCCGACACAGTTCGTGGGCATATTCATCATCTGCATGCGTACCAAATTTAATATTCCAAGATGTAAGCACTAAGTATCAAATATTTTTATTAATAGATCGTAACGTCACAACAAGAATGTTACGTCATTAACTATTACGTCACACCAAAACAAATTACAGTCTACAGTATGTAATGCTATATTATTATGTAATTAAAATTAAAAGTACGAAGCAGTATGCATTAAATATTATGCTTGTGTGTATTTTGCCTTAATTATCCGTCATGCAAAATGCATCTTAACAATGTTTCATTCGGTCGAAAGCAGTAAGTATTTGGGCAACATCATCCCTTTGTGCAAAATTAATCGTTACCAATCGAAACATTTCTTAGAAAATAATAATGAACGAACGTATGGTGTTCGGGTGTTGTGTTTTGGTGTACTGGATTGCTGATGCATTAAGTATTAAATACTGTGATTCAGGGTCTGTATTTTGTCCTTTCTTTTCACATTTGGCGCCGTATTGTGTTACCTATTCCACGGCCCGTCTGGCTGTGTCGTATATTTCGTAATTGTCTCGAAAGCGGCACGGTTTTCGGAAACAATATTTGACATAAAAGATGTGTTTTTATTTTTTCAACAACCTGTATTTGAAACCTTTCTTACTTTATGAGTTAATTCTGTGAGATATTATCATGAACATAGTTAGGTTTAACCAAACTTGAAAATTCTTTACTTATTTTACTGCAAAGTCCTCAACGCGAAATTCTACAAAAATGCGCCCAATGGGATCCATGTTGTTCCATGCGGACGTACAGACGGACATTCAGTTGATTATATTTGCGATAGGCGTCTTCCAGGTTCTTGCAGTTTTTATAATTTTATAATACATAATTTATTCTATTGTATTATTAGTATTGTAAGATTTGTATCTTTTTTTAATCGGTTATGCTTCGTATTTGACATTTTATCTCTTCATAATGTATGTTACAATAGTTATTTGTATGTAATTTTGACCATTTCTATATCCCAGGGTCTCATATGCGACCTTGTGTGTATTAATAGAATGTGAATAACGATTAATCAACAAAATACATAAGGAAGTCAACAGACGCTTTTATCAACTTTGTGAACGCGTCTAAAAAGGAAATATTTTGAAATATGTTGGGTCGTATCAGTACCGCTCTGTCACATTTAATTCAGAGTTAATGTTAGATTGGTACTTAAAAACCAAGACATCTAGCGCCAACTCTGACGTAATATATCCCTACGCAATTTTGTCTGTTTCGGAGAAATATGTTTTAAAGTTTGAATGAAGTTTAAAATCAGTACCTATTACAGGTACTGACACTTGTCAAAATTATATGTAGGAAAGTGGCACAAGTAACAATATATGTGATGGTATATCCGAACTGAATAAAGTGACAAGATTTGGTTTATTGAGTCTTGGATAATTCAACGACACCGTTTCAGTTGCAGAGGGTGTATTGCGTCGAAGGGTGTGTTTAGACTATCACATATCAATTGTAGACGTCGAACAAGGTGGACGTCACGTGTGTGTAGGTAGCAGATATGGCGAGAGGCTTTAGAAAGTCACGAAAATCTAAAGGATAGTCGATATGCGAACGAGTTGTCTCCTGCATAGAAGTCAACATCAGCCAGCACAGTTGAAGTGATAAGATAGACTTGTGGAGAAATAAAACATTAAAATGCGTCTTTGAGGAGGCAACAGCTGCTCAACTAGTCAGAACATTTCTATTGCTTTTATAGCAGCCGACGTTTCCTTACCGTGTTCAAATAAGCCCGCCACTAAAAACCCTAACCAGAGCCATTCAACACAGTCTAAGCCCCCAAACTTGTTTCTTTAAGATAAGAACTCTTCTTGATGGAATTAGTTGTCATATGTATGGTACGTGTTATTTAGCGCTGTTTAAGAATGCGAAAGGCAGAAGAAACCATTTTAGGAGTAGGGCCGATGTTACAGTGAATTAGTTGCCGGACATGTAAATGTCTGTGCTGAGTCATGCCTACTTGTCAGAGTGAGACAGGCGTTAACTAACTCCATAGAGCCGAGTCCTCCTTGAGAAGCTAACAGTTCGCCAGCTAGTCAAAAATTCCAAGCATTTCGTGGAACCCATAGGTTCATAACTGTGTTCACAAGACCCCCCTCCCATATTTATCCCTCTTCTGAGTTAGATTAGTCCAGTCCACGTCGTCCCGTCCTCGTTAAGATCTATTTTAATCTTACTGTCCCGTTTATGCCTAGTTCTTCCACGTAATCTCTTTCCCTCGGGTGTACCCACGAAAACCCCGTATGCATTTCTGTTCTCCCACTTAGATTGCCACATGCCCCGGCCACTCATTCTTGTCGACTTGACAACTCGAATATTATTTCGTGTTGGTACCAATTCTGAAGCTCCTCATTGTGCAGTTTTCTCAAGTATCCTGTTACTTTGCCGCTATTAGGCCTAAATATCGTCCTGAGCACCCTATTGTCGAACATCCTGAGGCTGTGTTCTTCCCTAAATGTGATACACAAAGTGCCACACCCATATCAAACAACGGCCAAAATTGTAGTTTGTATATTTTAATCTTTATATTTTTCGGTAGCAAATGGGAAGACAACGATTCTGAACCGCATTGTAACAGCTGTTCCCTGAATTTTATCTGCTGTTACTCGTAATTTATTCATGTATGCACTTGTGATTTCTTAGTGCCATTCCTAAATATTTGAATTTCGTTGTTTTTTTTTATTTTGCTCCGTATTCTCTTCGTTAAGCACAGTAGAACTCAACTTACCCGGACGCTGGTTATCCGGATTTGTCGAGAATTCTACAGAACTAACGTGCCTTGAAATTACAGGGTATCGGATCAAGTACAGTACGGTGTTATGGTTCTAGAATTTCAAATCAGGCGTGGTCGAAAGGTGTAGACGCAGGTACGTACTGTAAATAGCAACAGCCGAGCTTCAAACTGCCGGTGTAGCCTATTTTCAAAGAAAAATCCAGTTATTCTGATTTTCTGCGTATCCGGATGGCTCGCCGTCCCAATTAATCCGGATTAGTGGATTTCTACTGTATGAACAGTTTTCCGAGTAGTTACTTCTAGACCACCCTCATTAGTAGTGACTAACGAAACTTGTGTGCTTTTCAACGTTACCTGATCCGTAATCCGTGCATTAATTGAATGTATAATATAGTTTAATATAATATAATATAATATAAATTCGAATAAAGTACACATTAGCGAAGTAGTTTTTATACAGTAACCTCCTACATGTTTCTGCCACTCATGTGGTCCTCTTCATGAAAGTGATACGAAGGATAAAAAGTTGAAAGATGATACGATTGTTGAATTGACAGAATCAATCCAAGATATAAAATGGCAATTATAAAATCATCGTTTAAAATACATAGATAAGGTATTGCTAAAAGTGTGCCATTGTTGAATGAATGGTATACACAGCTGTATGATGTGGAAATGCGCCATCCAGATGTCCTGGTATGTAAACCGTATAGAACCACCCTGTACATTGGTTTCACTCGGTTGCAGTCCCTCCTGCTTTGCTTACAGCTTCTTAATGGCATATTCTAAAGCAATTTGAAAAGGAGGGGCTGCAAGGCATCTCCCTGTTTCAGATTATTCTATATGGTAAACGCATCAGTCCCATATCTTATGACCCATGTTACTTTTGTAACATGTTTAGTTGTTTACAGTGAAAAGTTGTTTAGCCCCTCGCCCAACCCGCAGACTTGAGGACCACCCCTTGTCGGCTGCCCGCTACTGCTTCTTGAATATATTCGCAGCTACCCAGCCTGTTGGGAGAATGACCACGTCAAAACACATCCATGTAACTTCGGTGTGTTTGGTGTAGTCATTACTCTTTACACCTGTGTGAGAGATGTGCGAGCTTCGAATGTTGGCAGTATTAACCCTTTAAATCGTAGTTCTGTGTTGTACCCTGTACTTTAACAATCAGAATCTCTGCACTTACACCTTCGAGTGTGTGTACGGGTTGCTTAGCTTCTCAGAACACACAGCTGTAGTTTTTCTGGGACGCCATTAACCGATTAGTCTTCGTTATGGAGGAGAAGGATGTTGTATGTGATGAATGCATTGAATTTCTACATATTTAGCTGAATTCACTGATCAAGGGTCTTATGGTTTGGCCTGAATCTTATTATTCGTAGTTCTTCTGAATCATTGCGAGTGAAAAATGATACAATGACTTGAAGCTGGCCACGACTTCCTCCAAATTTTTTCGTACACTGATGTTTATCTTCTTTCCGAATTCGCCTGCAGTTGAAACAGCGTTGTCGAGTAATGTGCGAATCAATCATGGTATTTGTTATGCTTGTACGTACCTATAATTGTTGACAGTGTGAAGCCCGTGGATCTCTCTTCTTTATACGACCTCCAGTAATATTAATGTTATTTACAGTCTGTGTCTGCGTAGTTGCCTTGAAGTTGCGAGACTGCGGACTTGGTGGCGCCGAAATTGTAAGTCAGATTCTGCCCTTGAACTTCTGTTTCAAGTCGTTTCAGTGGATTCATGAGGAAAGCTTATCAGCCAGTCGGTATATTGTTAGGTCACCGCTGTTATGTGAAAGAATTGCTTGGAACAGAAATTTAGCTTAAACGTGCTGGGGTGTAGTGTTTAAGGCGTGTACTGTCTTCTGCCGCTCAAACACCGAGATCGTGAGTTTGATTCAAGCTCAGGGCATGGATATGTCTTTGCGGTTTTGTTTGCTTAGGGTGCGTACACACCAACAGAGTCGATTCGAGCCCAATCCAGTCCAGTCAGACTCTAGAGTCAAGGGGTGTTCACACCGACCGAGTCGAGTCGAGTCAAGTCTCCGCGAGTCCCAGAGGGTTTTTAGTACTCTTTGAACAGTGCACTCTAAAACGATGGGAAATTTTAACATGCTTATTTAGTACACGATTATGTGGAGAAGGAGGTGGCGTCGTAAGAGACGGAAGATGTGGGTGCGTGCACCCGATAAACATAAAGAGACCAGATTTCGAAATATTTAGCCACTTGTATTCAAATCTGCTCGAGGATGAAGAGAAATTCCATGGGGGGTTTTTTAGAATGAATATCGAACAATACTACCGTCTGTCACAGTTGGTAGGAGAGGAAATACAAAAACAAAACACCAACTGTAGGAGGGCGATTACACCTGAAGAACGACTTGCAATTTTTTTAGGTACGTCCTATAAAAATCTGTAGGAGACAAGAAAGGGATTCTCGATATTATTGGAGCTACCCTTTCTTCTTAGTTACCGTCCTAGATAGTAACATTATTTACTCCTATTTACCTTTTATTTCTTCAATTATATATATATATATATATATATATATATATATATAAAAGAGAGAGAGAGAGAGGCCTATGTCTTTTTTGTTCAATTTGAATTGTAACGGGTATTCGATACCAGGGTCTCCTCCATTCATTACCGATTTCTTTCAAGGAGTCAAAATATTATTTGCCTATATCAACAGCAGTTAATTTTTGCATTTTCCCTCCTCTTTTAATTCCTGCTGGCTGCTCTTTTTGACTCGACCCACCTTCCATTTTCTGGTCGTGAATTATATTTTCTCTTTCCAGTTGTTGAGAGTTACCGATTTCAGTTTCATCTGGATCAGTGAATGAAACTTCAGTTGCAGTTGCTCTGTCTGGAGCATTTCCATAGTTCTACGCTGCAAGTAGTGCTCCAAAAAATTCATGACACCATAATATGGCCATTTCCCTTTCACCGTACCCCCACTTCCTGATATTTTTTCTTTTGATTTTCTTCTTTCCCTCATATAATTACTTCTTAATTTGTGTCACTTGCCGTTACATTTCTGGGAGTCCGAGGAAGGAAGTCTGTTTCAGGTGTCTTGCCAATGGGGAATTACTTGCATCTTTTGGATACTTTTTTTTCGGGATGGAAAGAATACAGTACAGGGCATTGTACGTGAGTCCGGAGAAGCCATTTGGAAGGTACTGCAGCCAATATATATAAAAAACAGTCCCTACTTCGGAAACTTCAGATGAGTTCAACGAAATTTGTAAAATGCCTAATTGCATAGGAAGCACAGACGGGAAACACTGCCTCATCAAATGCCCACCAAACGCAGGATGTCTGTACTTTAA
>Ga0136643_10014476_pt1 | contig 11833 bp, 6 predicted proteins | sample TergutLab28metaG_FD_96883 | JGI IMG/M metagenome (GOLD analysis project Ga0136643, IMG submission 96883) | Labiotermes labralis P1 segment gut microbial communities from Petit-Saut dam, French Guiana - Lab288 P1 (version 3) (version 3) | ecosystem: Host-associated > Arthropoda: Insects >...
GGTCCTAGGACCATCATCAGGGAGCTATATCGTCCTTGCTAAAGTTACACTATTAAAAGTCATATTAATTTCACTATTCCAGTTGGTTTTGTGGCAGCATGCCGTGTTGTGTTGTGTTGTGTTACCAAGAGTGCCCTGTTATGGATCCATAACAGGGCACTCTTGGTAACACAACACAACACAACACGGCATGCCTAAACCAACAAAACCAACTGGAATAGTGAAATTAATATGACTTTTAATAGTGTAACTTTAGCAAGGACGATATAGCTCCCTGATGATGGTCCTAGGACCGAAACATGTAGGAGCGTTTTTAACGTTTTAAGGTGTAAATTTTATAAATTTATATAAGTGCAGTGGTTGGTAAAATAATTGAGTGTAGTGACAAAAATGTTGTGCTTCATAAACGAAAATTTTTTCCCATTTTCAGCCAACTCATTTTCGCGGAAAACAGAAAAACAGTCTTATGTAACTTCCGCATTGTGTGTGTATCTGTGTAACGACCATTTAAATTTCTGAAACGGTAAAAATTTTTCAAGAAACTGCCTACGAACAGAATTCTGTTGGAGGACACAAGAAAAGGACCTAATTTCTTAGTGTCTACAGTTAATTTCGGAAACAGTGGGGACCCACCAACATACGAGATGTGAAGTGTATTAGTGCAAGGAAAAGATAACCCAGAAAGAACATCCTTTTGTTGCAGCAGTTTAACTTAATTTGGAGAAATAAACACCAGCACTATTACACACTTAGCTGTATGAACAAAGTATAAGTTTTCATTTTTCCGCCACGGGATTTACGAATGCTATAAATGAGTTTCCAAACTAATGAGGCAGGCCTATGAAGAACTGCAAAGAACAAGTGTGATGAATATCTGAAACGCATCGCTTTCCATTCACGGCTCCCCACTCTCGATTTGTAAACTACTTTCCTTTCCGATAAACTTCTGCCTTGGTCTATTATTTATTTTGTTATAATACAGTTCAGTTCGTGTCATGGCCTACGTGATTCACATACATGCAGATATAATGCGTGCAAATATACACGTAAGTACTTGAAATGACGTAGTTAATTCCTATAAATGATAGCGAAAAGAGAGGGCAAAGTTTTAATGCTAATTATAAGATGAAAGCTAATTGTTTGGACTGGACAAAGGTGGGTCACAGAATTAACAGCTTATGTATGAACGGTCTCTATTTCGAGAATTAAAGATTATTTATTAATTTATCTTATGAATGACTATTGGTGAATGTATGGCGGTAACAGAACACAACATTGGCCCTTCACTGTAAACCTTTGTTCTTCTGAAAGGTATCTTAATTGCGTTCAACTCCAATACGAATGAAACTATAGCCACATTCACGTGAACTCTGTACCCATTTTCCTACCTGGACATTTCCTTTGTACCCGTCCTTAACTTTCCTATCTATATTCTATACAAAAATAGCCGTCACCAAGCAAGGTAACACAAGCAACAACTTTTCTTACTATATATATCTGGGGGTTTTTGGTTTGAATACCGGCTGAGTCACTTATTACCCTAAGGCTTTGGGTGGGTTTCATCAGCCTGTCAAGGTGTACGTGCAAGGAGAGTACCCTATATGGCATCGTGTTATGCAGCGTGAATAACACACACACGACTTGTCTTATAACAAAGTTAAATTACGTCACATCCATACCCATCCTAACTGAAACCTCATTAGTGCTGTAATTCAATCATTCGAATGTATGAAGAATGGTCTGAGTTACTAAGAGCTTATTCAAATAAACCCAAAAACGCGAAATAAGTTAATGATAATACACAAGTTGCTATACAGCGAGGTACTGAAAAATATTTTAGCTTTTGCCACATACAGGAAGTTGGAGAACACTACTATATATGCCCGCGTAGCTTGTTATTAGAGACTGTGAAATTGAGACAAGCCCACACTGAGGGAGGAACATAGGTTGAGGGTGTATGAGAATAGGGTGTTGAGGAGAATATTTGGGCCTAAGAGCGACGAGGTAACAAGGGAGGGGAGAAAACTACATGATGAGGAGCTTAATGATCTGTACTCCTCGCTCAATACTGTTCGGGTGATAAAGTTGAGAAGAATGAGATGGGTAGGGCACGTAGAGCGTATGGGGGAGAAGAAAGGCGTATACAGGGTTTTGGTGGGGAAACCTGAGAGAAAGAGACCACTTGGGAGACCTAGGCGTAGATGGGAGGATACTATTAAGATGGATCTTCAGGAAGCGGGATTTGGGGTTATGGACTGGATCGAGCTGGCTCAGGATAGGGGCTGGTGGCGGGAACTTGTGAATTCGGTAATGAACCTTGGGTTCCACAAAATGCGGAGAATTTCTTGACTAGCTGCAAACCAGTTAGCTTCTCAAGAATGACTCTGCTCCATGGAATAAGTAAAGAGTAAGAAAGTAAGATTGAGACCAAACTTGGGGTAAAAAATTTTTTACTATAAATAATAGTTACCCTGATAAAATTCTGAATGCTAAAATTTGTTGGAGTGTTGTACAGTTTTGATGTAAGCATGGATCAAAGAGCAGTCTGCTACGATACCAGCCTGATAACCTTCTGACGTAATATCGTATCTCTACAAGACGGCGGGCGCCCATAGTTATGCAAATATAATATTCTCCTTCAGCTATGTAACTCCTGCTGACCTTTAATAACGAGCAGGTTATCAGGGGCTCGCCTTGTGAATGACGTTCACACAGTAAGCCTGTTCAACGGTAGAGATTCTGAAATGTATTCGGGACGTGCGCAAATCGATTATCGGCTGGGACGCCGACAATCGAGCCTGAGTGGTTTCTGTTGTGGTCCGTTGTGTAAATTTTGTTTTTAATTAATATGATTTATTCAGCTTTCGAGACAACTGAGTGCAAGGGAATCTTCCGTACAAATAGCCATGAAAATATGGAGAGAATTTTCAACGTCCCTGATAAATGACGCAAACACAGTCTCCGACCGCACGAAATTGCTTCAAAGGTTTTAGACAAGCCCGCGCGAGATACGTGTGTGTGCTATTTGTGTCATATCCGGAATGAAACGACACTGGTTTTGTAAATGCAAGTAAAATGTGTATAGTAGATCACAGTTAAATATCTTGAAGACCATTCAACCACTTTTTTATGTTTACTGGACCGTGCATCATTGTAATAGTTGAAGAATAAAAGACGAACTTCAAGTCACTTGCTATTTTATTTCGCTTCTTATGTGCTCAACAAGCTTCGGACATTAATACATCCATCACCAGGAGCTTGCGACTGTGCTGTTGAATTACCACATCTGTCATTTTGTTCTCGGTTCGTTGTGTGTTGGAGATTTGGTGCGGCTGGATTTGAGTGGTGTCCGTGTTGCAGGTTTCAGCCTGCAACAGATGTGGTAATTCAACAACACAGTCGCAAGCTCCTGATGATGGCTGTATTAATGTCCAAAACATGTTGAGTACATAAGAAGTGAAATAAAATAGCAAGTGACATCAAGTTGGTCTTTTATTCTTCAACCATTCAACCAATCACGTTCAGTTTTGTTCTTAAAATTGAGTTGTAATTGCAAAATATAATTTCTGTTCTTAACTATTTTAATTGTAAAACATAAATACTGCTAGCGATTTAATGCCAAGTATGAGCACTTTACGGATTAATTTAAATTATTATTATTATTTATCATAAATGTAAACATAGATCTCTTAATTGGTGCCTGTAAACACAATTATTGTACAAGTATTTTAATTATTGTTTTCTTAATTCTGGAATGTAGTATTTATTGGTTTTTAACTCCATGTTACATAGAATTTGAAATTATGACAAGCAAAATTTCTTGCTGTAGGCACAAAAAATTTACAAATATTTTTTTTTTAAATGGAAGCACTTGTGTAGGAATAGTGACTCTCACGTACAAGCAGCGTCTCTAAAACATTCTGGGAAGACTGTTGCAAGCACGATAATTTTCTGCATGTTTCAGTAATCAGTAAGGACGAGATCAATTTCTGAATATTTTCCAAAAATTTTCGCGCTTTATTGTGTCGAATTAAACAGAAACTGTGTTACTTTTCAGACTTCAACGAAGCAAAAAGCATTACGCGTAATTATCTGTAACAAATTCAGGGACTCCCTCCTGCTTAAACAGGACCATTCCGTTATGGCTAGTTGTAAATGACATCATTAAGGGGATAAGCTATTATGAGTCCAGAAATGATATGAATAGGTGTATTGCCCGTCATAAGTCTTTCAACACAAACATAAAGCCATTACTTCAATGCTAAAGAATTTCTTTCATGAAATGGGCCTACTGTCCGGCGCCATAAACAGGACACTCTCAAATGGCTACTGATCCATGAAAGCTATTTAAACTAGTTTTGAAACGTTTTATAACAAAGCTGCTTGAGAACCGGAAAGGCGGTACAAGTTTCAGTAGAGGCTGTTGACCGGTAATATCGGTATGAAGATTTATAATGTGCATCTTAAGAAGAACCAACATAAATAAATTTAAAGTAAACTTAGAATTCCAAAAAGTTCCGACTAGACGCTGTAGGTAGTCACCACATTTTTTTTTTTTGACTTTTGCCAGTGTTAGGCCAGCAACTCTTCCTGTCTGGAATTACTGCGCCCTTAAGGACTGTGTCTGAATTCTGAAGTGTGTCATCCCCGTTGTGTGTTTAAATTATATGGTAAGGTAAGTTCAGTCAAAAACACAACTATAAATATGGCTAAATGGTGGTGTTTATTAGCAATGTAAAGCAATATGTTTCGGCCTATAGAGGCCATCTTCAAGTTTTGACAACTTTCTTTTAAAAGAGTTTTACATAATATGCCTAAACTGCGCGGTGAAGTTGAGATCTCATCATCGTTTTACGTGCTTGTGTTAAGCTAAGTTTTGTGAGGTGTCTATTGGGTCAATGAATTTCACCTACACAACCGGACAGATCCGCACCAGCTACCTACAAATTCATTGACCCAACAGACACCACACAAAACTTAGCTTAACACAAGCACGTAAAATGATGATGAGATCTCAACTTCACCGCGCAGTTTAGGCATATTATGTAAAACTCTTTTAGCAAGAAAGTTGTCAAAACTTGAAGATGGCCGCTATAGGCCGAAACATGTAGTTTTACATTGCTAATAAACACCATCTTTAGCCATATGTATAGTTGTGTTTTTGACTGAACTTACCTCATCATACTGTGTCTGAATGACAGCAATAATTCCATAATGGCTTTTCCCCATTCTCTGTGCTAAACACCCGTGCAGAATGTTAGAACTTTCAGGCTTCACAATCTAAGACCCAATAAATAGACTTGGAATGTTACCCAATCCTTCGGGATTCTGTTTTTAACAGAGGTAGACAATAACAGTATATCGACCTTGGTTAGTTCCCTAAAGCTTACCGGTGGGGAGTGTTTCGTACACCTCATAATGAAGCCCGAAGAAGCCCTTGTGTCTGAATGTGTTGTATGGAAAACAGATGTTGTTTCGGGTGACAAGGTCGTTGAGACTAATGGGATACGATTTAAACTGCTAGACAAGGAAAATTCGAAACGGTGGGTGAATGTTTACATCTAGGTGTAACGACTTTTCCGGGGTTTCGAAGAAGCGTAGGAATTTGAACCTCAGTACAATACTTCGGCCCTCACTGCTTCATCCAACAACAGCTGTCCGTAAACACAAAAAAAAAGGTGATTATTTATTTCCAGCAAATGCAATGTTAAGTTACGTAAACTTCCATTCAGGTTTCGAGTAAGCATTAGATCTACTGGAATATTTCCATTTCCTGTTAAGTCTTTGTTATAGACTTTAACTTGTTGCTTGCAATGAAGTTAAAAATATTTAGAGTTAAATTAAGGTTTCCCGATGGAAGAAGGCGTCCATTGAGTTTTGAACCCGGAGGAGACAGGGCCTAATTTCAATGACCCTGGAATAATTGTAAATTGTAAATATGCCTGAGAAAAAAATTACTAAAATGTAAAAGTATGTTCAAATATAAAATACAAATGTATGCGTTTTCCAGATAGGTTCCATACTGTCTTGGATACCTTATTAGTATTGATATCTATTAAACAAAATCATTGTTAGCTAGTTCCAAGGAAAGGAGTGTTGCTGGACAAAACAGCAGTCGTAAAGATGGTCAAGTAACACCCTATCTTTTATAGATGCCAAAGTTCATCACCATCTTTACAGGAAACGGACACTGGACATTATCCTCAATCAGCTGCACTGAATCCACCACTTTAGACATTATTTTTTCGTCCATTTCAATGCTACCTTCGCATACAAATTCATCCTTGCAAAACTCATCATGCCAAAGATATCGATCATGTTTTCTGGATTTTTTTTCGAAAGCATGTATCACAAAATATTTGAAATAAAAGTTAAAACTTATTTTTATTTGACGACGCTATAGATAGTGTAGACTATGCTTCATATTAAATGTGATGATTTGTAAACAATAAATTGGAAGGATGAGGAGAAATTCGGTCCCGACTTAAGTTCATTTCCAAACGTCTGTCCTTCTATAAATATTTAGTAATTTACGCGACAGCGTTTTCTCATTGCTCACAGGAATGCGTGAAGGTGAGATCTTCATGCGTAAATTGTCCGTTACTTTTGTCCCGTCTTAAAAAAAATTCAAGCAAAACTGTACTTCGCCTACGAACCTACTGAACGTAGGCGTACACATGAGCAGCATAACAACTATCCCTTACATGTAACTTACGCAACATTATGGAGAACATATATATAAATGAAAATAAAATCAGGAATGGCTTAACATCCAGCAAAATCTCTAATTCATAACGTAATTCAGATTATGGCAAAATTGCATAAGTCCCCCTTCAGGCCGAGCAGTAACTTTTTGTAGAATCTTCACCCTCGCCTGGAAGCACCAGACATTGATTTTAACTTTTAACTATTCAATTTTAACCCACCCTTTTATTAGTTATGTAGAATCTGTTTGTACTAAAAACTTTACACGAATTCGGCTTATCTCAAGAAAAATGTAAGTTTCATGCCGCAAATAATATATATATACACCAACAAGAAAAATTGTTTAATGAAATTTACATGATAACTTTTACTTGGTACTCTATTTTCGCCTGATGATAGCTTTTGTACTTAAGCCGAGACATGTAACGTTATAAAGTTATATGATACTGTAACATAAAACGTTGTTACGATTTAAGGTCTTCGCCCTTTTCTTTGTATACGTTTCAAAATAAAAATGCGCGTTAGATATAGCATGTAAAGGTAAAGGTAAAGTTCACACTAGAAGAGGCCATGAAGGCCAAGAGCGGGCGTAGAAGTATAGCTCTATTCTTTTTTAACCTCGATGATGGATGGGGTGGGGGTCAACGCCACGCCCAAGCCGCTATACCCCCGGGGAAAAGAACCTGTACCCATTGTACATGAGAATGGGTGAGCCCAGGGCTGGTATGGACTAGCGCGCAATTCACCCCCTACCGGGATTCGATCCCCGGGCCGTGCAGCCTTCACCATAACGACTGAGCTACCCCGGCCCACACATATAACGTGACGTTGACATCACTGCTTTTTTTCCTCACACTCTTAATCGCTAAAATAATTGTCCGAACGATTGGCTATCTGATTACAGCACTGATTGAATATAATAAAGGTAAAGTGATCCCGTTATAGGCCCGGTGTGACCCAGAGGGTGGGTACAGGTATAGCTTTACTCTTCCATGACCGCGGCACTAGAAGGGGATGAGTGGTCAGCAGCACGCCACGGCCGCACTTTACCCCCGGGAAAGACTCGGTACCCATTTTACAGGAGGCTGGGTGAACCCCAGGCCCGGTCTGCATGGACGGAAAATCTCGTCCCCACCGGGATTCGATCCCAGACCGTCCAGCCCGTAGTCAGTCGCTATACCGACTGAGCTACCGGGCCCACACTGACTGAATAAACGTTCTTGATAAGCCTTACGGAACTGGAACTAAAATTCAGTTGTGTATCGCACATAAACCTCCGTCACTGTAACAAATGTAACACTTTTTCTTATTGCACCCGGACAGACATACAAACAGACGAGATGTGGTGAAAAGAACGTGATCGTATTTTTGGAAATGATGCTTTAAGAGACGTGTCCTGTCTCCATACAGGAGCAGTGCTGTCGCTACGTACAATGCTCATCAGACTGAGTGCTTTTCAAAGTAAAACCTAAGTTACCCTTTATGATAAAAATAAAAAGATGGTTCCAGTTAAAAAAAAGGAAGCTTTAAGATAAGGGCTTAAAGGGATAACAAATGTGTTTAGTTGTCTGAAGGAGGACTACATGCCTAGTAACTTCCTGGTGCTGACCTTTTCTTTACTTCTTGGAGGTATATTCCTTCAGTGCTTTGAACCTGTAATGGTATATCCACAAAATTCACCGTTCACATACCAGATATACATTCACCTGCCATCTTCTATCCCCACGTGAGTAGTCTAATTTTTTTATGGCTCAACTGCCCCTAGCGGGACAGGACCTCCTGGTTGTTAGGGCTTCACCATCACACTTAGCTAGACACACCACAGTCGGTAGAATTACTGGATGAGTGATCAGACCGACACAGAGACCTCTACCTGACAACACATAATACTCACAACAGACAGATATCCATGCCCCCGGCGGGATTCTAACCCACAATCCCAGCAAGGGAGCGGCCGCAGAACCACGCCTTAAACCGCGCGGCCACCGGGATCGGCTGTTAAGCCCAATATGCAGAACAAAAGAAGGTGATTTCAGATACTCTGCAAAATTATTTGAGACACATGTCTAGCAGTAGCAATTCATGGACATTCTATGCCTATTTCGAAATTACATCATCATCATCATCATCATCAGTAATCTGTAAAACGACAGGTCCAAAGACTATTCCAAAACGATTCCTCCACACTGTGCGATCTAGAGCTTCCTCCTTCAATTCACAGAATCCTCTACTGTCCTTAATGTCATCCATTAACTTCTTACGCCTTCTTCCTTGTCTTCTTGTCACTTCCATCTGTCCCTTTATATTTCCTTCAATAACTTGTTTTAGAAGGCAGTTTCTACGTAAGATGTGACCAATCCAGTTAGCCTTCCGTTTTCTAATTTCATGTAGGATATTCCTCTGCTCATTGACTCTAAGTAACACTTCTTCATTTCTCACATGAAATTACATATAAGAAATAAATTATTCCTTTATAAAACCTCTTAATATTTCGGTGAAACAATGGCACTCTTCACTTCAACCCATCTAGTGCTGAAGTTCAGAATGATTGGAACTCTACCTGCTTTCCCCCACAAACCTTTACGGCGCGCACAGAGGAAGTTCTGCTTTTTATTATACCAGTAGTAAAAACGTTTGGAGAGTGCTTATTTATGCTTCTAACATGCCTACTGTGCGGTCTGAGATACATAAGAGACCAGAGCTCAAAGACCCTGCACTGTTTGTAGCGTTGTTTCAACCGTTACTGAATCGGATAACGCCCTAAGTACAATACGGTGTAACCGAGGTTCGAAGCGCCGTCTTTCGGCTTGTGTGGTGGGTAGTAGGAATGCGGTGCCTGATTGTTATTGAAGCAATTGGACGTTACTTCATGTTCCGCCATCAATATATTGTTTTAAGTAAATGTACAAACTGACAGGAGCACTTCGACAGCAGGCAGAATCCGCCCCGTGAGTTGCAAACAACATGGCGGTTTACATTAAGATACGTTACATAGGACTATACATGCATTTACCTTTTACTTTATACAGTGGCCCATATGATTAGTTTCTATCCTAAGGAAAGAATATAAATTTTAATTGGGATGTAAGCAAGGACAGCAGTCTACTGTTGAAGTGTCTGGGCGAAAGAAAAGTGGTTCAATTTGCATACGGACGTTGTTGTGTGTTAATGGCTCGTACATAACGATAACATATTAGCAAGGTCTTTTACACGTGTATCCTTACTATTACTACAGGATGGGTGTTTACAGCATTGCACCTTCTGAGCACACCATCCATAAATATCGTATACTTCACAACAATTTTCATCTCTTTATTTTAAACTTCAGGTATTGAATTTATACTCTGATTACATTATTATTTTCAAAGTGGAATGATTGACACTTCTGTAAAAGTACTTTAATTATTCTTGTTTCAGCCTCCCTGAATATTGCCACGTAAGCGGCCGATACAATTAGGAGGATGCCTATAATAAAACTACAACAATATATTATTGTACATTTGTTGATGCTGATATTGTGTTTTATTATATTCAGTTATTATTATTATTATTATTATTATTACATTTACTATATTTCATCAGTCAGTACACACAAATATTTTCCATGCTATATGAACACTACACCTTGCATAATATCCCTAAACACAGTGAAATGCCTGCTCTCGTGCTGTACTGCAGCACTTTTGTTATGGGTTCTGAAGAAGCATTGAATCCCCTAATAAATTCTTGAAGACAATTAGAGAATGAGGGGTCCTTGCGGAACCGTACAAATACGTCCTGTGTCAGTCTGACTTCAAAGAAGCTGTAATATTGACACGAGAGCTTAAGTGTTAATTAATTTAAAGCTTTAGTAGGGAAAATTATGTTTTTTTGGGGGGGGGGGTTTATTGTTAATCTGCCATGGATGTGAAGAACAGGGTGAGGGACAACATTATTGGGATCATACCCATACCGCCTCTCTGGAGATTATTAGTAAGCTACATGAGAAAGAACTTTAAAGAAAGCTATTGCCGCGGTAATGTGTTGATAATCTTGCTTCGCAATCTAGAGGCCTGAGGTTCAGAAATCTTTCTAAAGACGGCTTACCCTCACTGAGGTTTCTCTTTGTTTTATTCTGTCCCTGCACACAACTTCCATGTTCAAACTTTAAGTTATATACATTTGTACGTTCCAGTTCATTACACACTAATTATCATACCATCGAACCTTAAATAAATTTACGAAATAAGGCGCCCTTATATAAATTAAAAACAAACACATAAATAAATACATCAATCAATTAAAACAAACTGCGGACAATTGGAGTGGAAGAGGTCGTAGACCAGTTATATAAAATGGCGTACATTGAACGGATGAGGGAAATCGCAGCTAAACTCTGCCAAGATATTCAATGACCCGATCGAGACCTGAATATGACGCCTTCCGTAATATAAGGATCATGGCTACAGTCGTTTAATCATTGCCAATCCTCAGACTTTATAACAACTTTAATTATCCTGGGATTCAAAATGGTCTCGAGCAAATATTAGTTTCTGTTTGTGCTAAACTGACGGACAGTATAGATTGCTTTTTATAACAGACGCCAATCTTTTAGAAAAAAATATTGTCGGAATTAATTTATTAACGCAACACTCTGACTGAGGGTAGGTACGGGAACAGTTCTATTTATCTTTTGTGAAAGGTTATCGCCCGATTGAGCACTGATCCACAAAGGTGAAGAATTCACACTTTTCTTCATAGGATACATTATATGTTTTTATGCGCCCTTTTGTGTATTGCGGAAGGAATCATTTTACCATCAAAGGCACAAAGAAGCTATAATTACCACGTGGTTAAACAACATGAATCAAAGAAAACTGAAGACAGCAGACGAATATTCACTTACAGGTAGCCCTGTAATAAGCCACCTTGAACGTGACGAACCGCATGAGAATGCCTGCAGGGGTGCAAAAATAACCACCTAATCTTTGCCAAACCAAGGCCGTCTGTGAGAATAACCCCGTCTTATTCCCCTTTCCACTCGCAACCAGTGCCGTACCAAGGGGATGGATTTTCAACCCCCCCCCCCCCCCCCCCCCCACCACGCCGCCGAGAAAAAAAAACAACAAACACAAACCACGGGGAAAAA
>Ga0136643_10014478_pt1 | contig 11833 bp, 3 predicted proteins | sample TergutLab28metaG_FD_96883 | JGI IMG/M metagenome (GOLD analysis project Ga0136643, IMG submission 96883) | Labiotermes labralis P1 segment gut microbial communities from Petit-Saut dam, French Guiana - Lab288 P1 (version 3) (version 3) | ecosystem: Host-associated > Arthropoda: Insects >...
ACTATGATGTGCGTCGTGTGTTACGTAGTGAGGGTACTGTCTCACTATGATGTGCGTCGTGTGTTACGTAGTGAGGGTACTGTCTCACTATGATGTGCGTCGTGTGTTACGTAGTGAGGGTACTGTCTCACTATGGTGTGCGTCGTGTGTTACGTAGTGAGGGTACTGTCTCACTATGATGTGCGTCGTGTGTTACATACTACGTAAAGCCAGACGCATTCCTAACAACGTACTCTTACACAACACGATATGCTGCCACAACACTCTGTCAATATAATGGAATTATTTTGTGAATATTTTTAAAATGACTTTAGCAAGGAACAACGTAGCTCCCTGAGGATGATCTTGTGATCGAAACATGTCGGAGCGGTTTTAAGTGTTTTAATGTGAAATTTTATGTAAATGCATTTGTTGGTTGATAATTAAAATGTCAATACAGATCTGTACATTTATTATATTATCCCCAAACCTCTAGTCCAACAAATAGAGAATTATACTATAGCTAACCGGACTAACATGTACAGGATATACAAACATAAACCTACGACTCATATACTGCTATAAATAGCTCACCAGAAGTCGCAGTGTTTTTTTGTTTATAATTTTTCACTGCCGTTATTTACACATATATTTATACACATATTATTCAGTTCCACTTGTACCATAGTGTAAATGTTTATTTAATTTGTTTACATGAACAATTTTTTAATGTACCCTTGTACACACTGTAACTACTCTCTGTGCAATAAATATCTTTTAAACTAAGCTAAACTAGTGTATTAAAAACAGCGTAGCTCCCTACATGTTTCGGCCACCTATTGTGGTCATCTTCAGGGATGTTCTTTGAAGGAATGTTACAGAGAACATTAGAACTATTTACAGAACTCAACAATGTTAAGTGTTGTGGTTAAAGTTTTAAAATCTGTGTTAGAATATAACATTTTAGATTTGTAAACTGTTCTAACGTTCTATTCAATATCCCTTCAAAGCACGCCTCTTGTGGCCACGGTAGGTGACAGGAATACGCTGATTATAATGAATCCACATATTTGTATATGCAGTTAAGGGCGATTTCTCATAAGAAATCATCATTTCTTACTTTCCTAAAAATAGTTCTCTTAACAGTACCTATTAATTGTAAAAATTTTGCTAATTTGCATTCTACATCATTGGAAAATTGGTAAGATATGTGAGAAGGGAAACTATTTTGAAAAAATACAACACTTTAGTTTTACCTACATTTTTATATGGGTCAGAAAGACGATGAATTGAAGTGGCAGAAATGAAGTTACTGAGACCTCTGGCAGGCTACACCCTTTATGACCACAAGACAAAAGACTACATATGCCGCGAAATACAGCTTTATGACCACAAAACAAGTGACTACATAAGCCGCGAATTACGGATTACAGGCAAACTAGAAAAGATAGATGAATACAGACGGAACTGGCTTCTACGCTTGCAAAGAATGCCACAAAACCGAATCCCTTTGAAATCGTACCACTACAGACCACAAAGAAGGGAACAATTGGAAGACCGAAGAAGCGTTGGAGAGAGCAGTTGTAACTCTGGAGACGGAACGGATCAAAGGGTCCAATCCTTGAAGTTTATGATGATGATTATGAGAAATCATCAGTACACGGTCACGAATCATTTAAAATTCATTCAAAATCGGAAGCTACCTTCCTCTGAAACAAGTTACCCATTTTCTAAATTATGTCACTTTTCAGAAAGCATGAATTATAAACACTGACACTGGCCTAGATGAGCTTCTCATTTCTGATTCAGTATCTCTCAGAAAACTCATCCGGATCTAAAGTTGTGACTTCAAGAAATTAATTCCGAGTTGCATGTTATCCGGAGGACAATAGTTCCCGGTTTTTGTGGAACGCCGAAGGTAATCACTGTGTTATCAGCGGGCAATCGCTTGTCTCTGTCCACAGTGAGATACAGTGGCCTACCCAGGAATTTTACTCGGGGGGAGTGGGTTCAACAAATTCAGTTGAGGATAGAGGACAGAGAGAACGGTGATCTGGGGGTGGTAGCCCCCTAGTCAGGGGTTCTGGAGGCAGCTGTAATTTGGTACAAGAAATGTCATTTCATACAGTAAAATTTTCTTAATTTTTGTTAATTTAAGAATATTTATGATGACAAACAATTTATTTGTCATTACTAATGTAAAACAATTGCGAACCTAAGTAGTTTTAGAATTTTACTGCCTTTTTTCCGAACATCTTGGGCTGTTGGCGTACTAAATTCTGAAATTTTTAAGTTTTCAAAATCGGGTTGATTTTGGCACGATTTTGGAGGGCCTTCGGAATTTAGCGGGGTGTGTTTGAACCACCAAACACCCCCCCCCCCCGTCGTACGCCACTGGTGAGATATATCCTTTCCACAACCTCAAATCTTGTTTATTTAAGGTTCATTTTAATATTATATCCGTATCTAAGCTCATATCTCCTAAATGGCCTTTACTTTGCAGGTGTTTTATGGGGAGCGGGCATAGTATTGATTAACCTCTGTTCGGAAGAGTTACTTTTGATTTGTACGGGACACACCAGCATGAGAAATCCACGAACTTAGCTGTCAATATGTTTTCATTATAATTTTGGTTTCGTTATGGTTACATTTGAGTTTACATTCGCGTTGAGTGACGTGTTGTGGCCAGCAACGAATTCCGATGAGCCGCAATCCTGCGGAATTGAAAATCCACAAAACCGCAATGACGCAATCATTACCAACTGATGAAAAATGAAATCCCAGAATTTAATTTTGCGTCGCACACGCTACATTCTCTCCTGAATGGTATTACATGTTGTTAACTTGTTTGTGCAACCACATGTCAGCCAAGAACTGTATACAGGTGTAACACTCATGCGGCAGAATAGCTTTAATGTTGGCCTATGCGTGTCACATTTTGAAGGCAATGTCGTCCAACTTTGCTGCCTACTGCCAGTGAATGCTTCATCACTTCAGATGTCACTTGCGTGCTTAATTATTTCCCTTCCTTAAGTAATTTTGTATGACTAGGTAGGTTTTCTGCCTTATAAAATCTCATGTTTGAAATTAAATTTTCGTTGTATATGTGTTGTAGGCGGAAATAACTTAACTAACACACAAACGAATGCTAGAAAGTAAATTACTGAATGTGTGATATATTTTTATTAGGGGGGGGGCAGAACAATGTGTCATCTACGATGTAGAAGGAAAATGCGTGCAGGGTTTCGGTAGAACCACGCTAGGAATGAGACCACACGGAACGAGATGATAATATTAATAGGGATCTTGTAGAAGTAAAATAGGAGAGCGGTGATTGGATTAATCTGGTTCAGGATAGTAACAAGTAGCGGATTCTTTTAAACGCGGGAGTTAACATTCGGATTCGAAAATATGCAAGGGAATTTCTTGAATAGATCGGGAACTTAGAGCTTTTTTTTGGAGGGGTCTTGTTCTGTAAAGTTTGTTACTTATCGCGAGAGGTAATTAGCGATATGCTATATTTATTGCTAATTATATCTTGACTAGGTCAGCCAGCGTGCGCTCTTAATTAAATGTTTGCTTATGAGCCAGAAGAATAAACTACTTTATAATTATCTCAGTATTTAACCAACTTGATGCACAAAATTTGTTTCACAATAAGTTTTATTTAATGCCTCTACATGTTTCGAACACATGTGCTCATCATCAGGAGGTCAAAATTGCATTACACAGCCTTTGGTATCATCACACCTACAGGTATGTAATGCAATTTTGATCTCCTGATGATGAGCACATGTGTTCGAAACATGTGGAGGCATGAAATAAAACTTATTGTGAAACAAATTTTGTGCATCAAGTTGGTTAAATACTGAGATAAATATACTGAGATGCAGCACGGTCAGCAAAACGTCATAAAATAACTTATAAATTGTCTTTGTAAGGAAAATAAATTGTGTCAGTTGCTGATAAGTTCTTAATATTCATAGCACCAAAATATTCTTTGAATGAAAGATTTGGAGCCACCTTTGTTCATTCAGTTCGTTGTTATGTTCTTTAAATCGGGTAAAATTTATTGTTTGGATCCAGAGTGACAGAACATCGAGAGATTTTTTTCCTTGACATAAGAATTAATTATAATTCACCCTAACAATGAAATTTCCAATGATGCAGAGCAACTTTGTATGTAGTTCTGAAAATTACAGTATTGAAGAATAAACACGTATAATATGCACATTTATTTTCCTTATTAAACAATTAACCTATCACACATTTTTTATATGTATTACATTTCGAAGAATTATGTTATGAATAGATTTTAAGGAGACCATTTATAAATTACTTCTGTTTCCACGAACATCTTTCAAACGCATAGCATATAAAAGCAACCAGATTCTCTAGGCCCTAATGTATTTGTTCACCTTCCAAATTCTATAAAGTACAAAGTGAAGAAAATTAAAGATCTCAAAGCCTTTTGAATAATTTTGCTTGGTGTATATAACGGTTTGGGACTCTCAAGGAGTCTGGTGTGTGTTCTGGCATAAATTCTGTCATCATCTTCCTTGAAGCATATATATATATATATATATATATATATATATATATATATGTGTGTGTGTGTGTGTGTGTGTTTCAAACGCTTGCTTGTTTGATAGGAACAAGACTTTGATAAGCGGAGCGAACACAAAGGAAAATATTCAAACACAAACACAAACACGGACAACCTTAAGGAGAGATGGAGAGACGAACAAAGAAAGGAGTAAATGGGGGAGAAGTTCACCGAATTGTGTATCCTGAATGCAAGTAATTAAATAGGTTTATTTTCTTTACAATATTATTTACTCTTACAGCATGCACTCTTCTTGTATCTGTTTTGAAGATGGTAGGGAAATGTACAGGATTTCACATCTGTTGACCGTGCGTAATGATATACTTGCTGAATAATGAAAGACAGGATGAACTTTTCTTTCTTAATTTATTTCAACAATTTATCCTCTAAATGTTTCGAATAGAGTAATTGTTCATCATCAACAGGCAGTTACTGCAAATGAAGCATACGGTATTTCCCACGCACCTGCGTTGATAGCTGCTGACATGATCAGAGTGCGTCATCAGCTGGTCAACGCAGATGCATGATATGATGCATGTGCAGTTAACTGTCTGCTGATGGTGAGCAGTTACTGTATTCGAAACATGTGGAGGATAAATGGTTGAAATAAATTAAGAAAGAAAAGTGCATCCTGTTGGTTTTGTTACGCAAATGTAAAGGAAGTTAATTAAACGCGCAGGTCCCAAACCGAACTTATTTCAACTTGTTAACCTACTTTCTCTTTTTAGGGGGAAAAAGAAAAATATTGTGTATGTTGTGTTTTGTGTGTGGTGTGTGTTGTGTGTGTGTGTGTTGTGTGTTTTGTGTTTTGTGTGTGTTTTTTGTGTGTTGTGTGTTGTGTCTGTATGTATGTATGTATGTATGTAGTATGTGTGTGTTTTGTGTGTGTGTGTGTGTGTGTTGTGTGTGTTTTGTGTTTTGTGTGTGTTTTTTGTGTGTTGTGTGTTGTGTCTGTATGTATGTAGTATGTATGTACGTGTGTACTTATGTACGTATGTATGTATGTATGTACGTGTGTATGCATGTGTGTGTGTATGTATGTATGCATATATGTATGTATGTATGTATGTACGTGTGTATGCATGTATGTGTGTGTATGTATGTACGTATGCATGTATGCATATATGTATGTATGTGTGTGTGTCCTCATTCGCTTAACGAACACGTTTATCGAGTTTCAGAGACCTTGAACAGAACATTATAGCATTGGAAGTCCTCCCAGCCTCATACTTACTAATTTCTCATCATCAGTAATAAGAATATGGCGGGCGCGCGAATATATTCAGAAAATAAAAATAACAGGACCAGGCCTGTGCTGCTTCTTCTTCCAAACTGCTTGCCCAGAAATGTCAAAGTTTTGTGGCGGAAGTTTCCTGCATTATTCTGCAAGGTTATAGAAAAGACACGTTACACACGGGGTGGATAATTACAAAACCCTTAAAATTTTTTCAGTGAATCTGACACTCCCGCAAACCTAGACACACTGTTCGTTACTGCGCATCTTATACCTGCGCAGGTTGTAAATTGGTAACATAACCTAACTTGCACTTTTTGTTAGCGGGAAACCGAGACATAAAAACAACTTTTCTCAGAACAGTAATGCCTGTTTATACTGGAGCGATACTTAACCTGCGCCCTTACATAGCCCTAAAAGTTGACTTGGTACCCTAAATTTGCATGCTATATGAATCAGCCACAGACATTTGTTCTCTGCTAGTTAAAGCTATACCATCTTTAAACGGAGGTCATTTCAATTCCAAGCGTTTTTAATAAAGTCTGTGTACATGTGTTTTGAAAATATTGTGCACACGGAGCATGAAATTAATACATTCCTAATGAAATCAAGTGGCGGTTCCCACTTCGTGTGCTAAGGGAGCGGTACGCACTATGTGGCCCGCACAAGTACGCGACAAAGGGCCCGTAAATTAAAAGGAAAACATTGTGTATTAAAAATTGTTAATACTATAAAAAGATTAATTTGTTGGAATATTGGCAAGAAAACAGATTCTTATCACAAGAGGGGCTTTTAAAGATTATTTGTTTGTCTGGACTTTGCCCTTCATGTGGAGGTCAATATCATTAAAGGTAATGGAAGTAAATATTAAGTTACTAAAAGGTGCCTGTAACATAACATTGAGGTGCGTTCGCGTAACCGTTGTAGAAGGAATAATTGTTACACATTATAAGAGAGTGTGTGTAACTTTGTTATCCAGCACGCAATGCGCATGCACCGTAATATAGTGTCACATGTGGCCTGTCTGGCCCTACCTTATTTTTCCAAATTATCTCTAAAACGGAACGATTTTCAGAAAAAAAACCTTCTTAAACGTGAAATGTCTGCTTTCATTTTCTCTAGCATTTTTTCCTGAATCATTTTTCACGGTGAAAAGAATTTAGCGAGTTATCACAAATGTACTTACGTCATTATGTGAAGTACCCATTGTTCTTGTCAGATTGTAGGGTAACTTTGAATTTCTCAATAGTTTAATTTTTTTTTTTCGAAAAATACCCAGTATTAAATTTTCATGTAAATACGTGCAGTGGGAGCCGAGTTGTCCCACGCGGACTGACAGTCATGACGAACCTAACAGTATCTTTTCGCAAATTTGCGAACGAGCCTATAAATTCTTAAGCGACACGAACTGTCCCCCTTTTCGTTATAAGTCCCACTCAGGTGTGATAGGCTAACATGCTCCCAAACTCCGTACAAAGTGCAAGAAACGACATTCTTTGAGATATACCATCACCAAAATCTTACAGGAATGTACAAAACTTTACCCTCTAGCTTTTTTTTTTAAATCGTAGTTCCGCTGTTATTGCTGATATCAAAATCAATCAACTTATCAACCATTGTTTCCAATAATTTCACAAGTTATTTTAGGGCTTAAGTACGAGGGCTGTCCGGAGAGTATGCAGCCATTTTAAATATCTCTATAACCGGTCAGGTGGCCTTCATGTAACTTGGCAGCTAGTCAGGGGAGACCTTACTGTGCATCCGTGAACGGTCACTCTCCCGTGGGGCTAGTCAGCCGGCAGTGAGACGCCGCTGACTGGGCTTGTGTACTGTGTGACTGTCGCATTCACAATGACCGAGCGCGCAGATCAGCTTCATCATGACAATGCGCTTGCTTTTTGTGCAGTTCTCGTGCAGGTCTATTTGGCAAAGCATCATATCACTCAGTTCTGTTCAGGCTCTCTACATCCTAGATTTGGCTCCCTGCGATTTCTGGCTTTTCCTAAAGGTAAAATCGCCGTTGAAAGGGAGGAGGTTTTTGAAGGCGATTGTCGCACAGTACACAAGTTCAATAAACGACGTCTCACTACCGATTGACTAGCCCCACGGGACAGTGACTGTGCACGGTCTCCTCGGACTGGCTGCCAAGTTACATCAAAGCAACGCGACCGGTTCTCGAGATAATCAAAAAGGCTGGATACTCTCCAAACAGGCCTTATAGTACAGTCTCCCTGCCAAAATTACTGATAATAATTTGTGAAGGCGATTGTCACACAGTACACAAGCCCAGTCAACGGCGTCTCACTGCCGACTGACTAGCCCCACGGGCGAGTGATTGACTGTTCAGTGATGCACAATATGGTCTCCCGACTGTCTGCCAACTTACATCAAGGCCACGCGACCGGTTCTCAAGATATTCAAAATGGCTTGGTATTTTCCGGACAGCCCTAAGTATCTTTATTCCTAATAATTTTTAGTGCAATAAATGTTAACGTTATTTGTACATTTATGAATCCAACGTTTGAGGTAATTTTGGGAAGAAGCCCTCAAAAATTACTGAAATTTTTAACAGTTCCATGTGCCGGCCGGCATTTTATATCCAGTACAAGGAGAAGTTTATTGGCTTATGTTCCACTTGTCGAATACCGGCTGAGAAAAAGAATTTTTCTATTCTTCGGAATACTGAGACTGGCTCTGGGGCTAACCTAACCTCTCGTTTAACAGGTATTGGTGATTTGTGTCCCTGGGATAAATTGCCACTTATTTCCATCCAGTGTCGATGTTAATATTGTGTTGATTTATACCTCAATTCCCCGCCATGTTTCAATGGCGCGCACAGAGGCAACTTCACCTGTATCTTTGTAACGGAACCTCAGTATCTGACACATTGATAAATTTTGTGCTGACTCCGGTAGCTGAAGGGAACAACATCCCCAGCAGAGCAAATGTTGCAGAGACTGACACAACTCCATACTTCTTTAGCAGATTTACGCATGGAGAAGACAGCACACCTGGCCCCTTTACAAGCCGGAGAAATCTATGCTTAATTATCATTACCCTGCATATTAAGGTGGTAAAATTAAATTAGGAAAGAAATGTTAATTAAAGCTACTATTGTTTAACTTCTTGTGTACGGTAGATTGAGGGATTAAAAAGGGAAGTTAGATTGGACCGTAATCACTAAGAATCAATTCAGAACCTTTTATCTCCCTGTCTTGTTTAACTTTTAGACGCCTAAGTTCAACTATATTTGATGTACCGCACTGCTAACCTCCAAAGTTGCATTTTGTATATTTATTCAACAAATATAGGTAACGAATATTTTAAACATGGTGTATATTCTCCGTTTTTTCTCTTCAAAATGCAGTTTGTTTCATAATTCTAATGTATTTGGTTTCTGTATTATTCACATTTTATATACAGGATGTGCTAAAATTTAAAAAAAAAAATAATTCCGGCGCCACAAGGTTAAGGAAGTAGAGTGAAAAGTTTAAAAAAAAATCTTTTAAAGTGTAACTTGATTGGTTGGCGTTTGAAGCTTTCTTCTTTGGCCTGAAAAAAAAATCAGAATTTATTTAATATTCCCTTACTGTCTAGTTTCAAAATCCGTAATATTTTTACATCACTTCCCCTCTACTGCATCAGTCCACGAAAATGTCAACCTTTAACTTTTGCTGCTACATATTCCAGTATTCGGCATGTAAATTCTTGGAAGTTGAAGGTTAAGTAGCTGGAAATTTATAACATTATATCACTGTTGCGTGCTAATTATACTCCACCGATAGTTTTCACCTATATGTAAGACTTAACTTAAAATATAGACCCGTGTTTATGTAGCACATACCCGCCCATAGCTGAAGTTCGAAAGATAAAACACCTGGCGTGCAGGTCAAATGTCACAGTGGGAATAATTTTACACACAAACAAGAGGGAAGTAAATAACAAGTTGCTAAATGTAGTGCGCATGTTAAAAACACCTTTCGTTAATTATTAATTAGTTTCCTTGTTGAGGTGTTAGAAACAGGCTCGTTACGAGTGTGGCATGTAAGGGGTGTCTAAGAATCAAACATTTCCGTTCTGACAGGCACTTGTTCCCCTTACTTCTTGTAAAGGTATAGGTAAGTATGTCTCTGTCAATTACATGAAGGTATTTGATGTATGTTTCTCCGTGCATCGTAGTATAAGTGTAGAGAAGAAAACCAAATATATGCTACTGAATGCTTTATTGCACTTATAACCTGCTCAAAATGTTTCGGGCACTTTATATGCCCTTCATCAGGAGCTCGAGACTATACTTGTGTTGTTACCGCATATGGTGTGTAATGCCTTGGTTGTTGGTGGTCGGCTGTTAGGAGCAGAGCAGCAGGCTATGCGTCCGGGATGAAGGAAATTGTGCGACTAAGTCGCACAATTTAATCAGTTGGATATTAATGTTTATAGTAATAATTTGCATTCAAAAATCGATATTCAAAGAGATTCAGAGTTGCACATGAAAGAGTTGCCCTGTCATAATGCCAAATGCAGTAAGAATTGTAATTGTAAAAGAACGATCACTGTTATATTAAGTTTTGAAAATTATTCTCCTTGTATTTAAGAATGTTCGTCCCTAGGTATCTCCCAGCGAGACGTGGGATTACCGTAATCACGTGACTACACTTGCTACTGCTGAAACCAGGCCGAGGCTACATTTCATTCGCCAAATTAGAAGAGAGCTTTTATGTTTTAAGTACAATGGAGGAATTTTTACAGTTAACGGAAATGGTAATAAAACATACAATGTGGGGCCTCACAGCTATGGGTCTGGTTTTGAGCTTACTCTTCTGCTTTTATGTTTGTGTATAGCAAAGCTGATGATAGGCCGACGGGACTGACGTACGTTCGTTATTTGTAGTACACCAAGTATGTAGTTGTGTTAGCTGCTGATTTAACCCTTAGTTTCTTCTATTTGCAACAGAAGAAAATTAATTTCAAAAATATTTTCCGGTTACAGACAAAACACTGGACAACGTAAAATATAGATGTCACTTCGTCGTTTCTAGCATGATTTTCAACTAAGAGTTATTTAAAAAATTCAGTACATACCGATTAGTAAACGTGGGACGGGATGGCGTAGTCGGTATAATAACTCGCTACGGTCTAGACGGTTCGGAGTTCGAGACCCGGTGGGGACGAAATATTCCGCACCCGACCAGACCACAGCGTCATGTACTATTGTTACTGGGTTATTCTCGGAGGTAAAGCTGCCACGGCCTAGCATTGACCACCAATTCCCAACTAGCGCCGAGTTTAAAGAAAGAGTATAGTTGTACCTCTACTCCCCTTCTGGTCATCTCAAGCCTGCTATAAGCTGAAATTTACATAAAATGTAAATGAGGATTTTTTTTGGACCCACAACTTGATCATGACGTGAATGTTGTAAGTGAGGACAGCAGTTACGGAACTGATGTGCAAATTTGTGTGCATATTTTAAATTTTGCAGAGTATAATTTTCCAATAATATAAACAGCCAGCTAGATGATACAGTAATCCTTTTATCAATAATTTCAATCAACTCAACATATTTCGGGCAATAACTGTCCAGGGGTTGTTACGGAGACGCGGAGGGAAACCACGTCTACCTCCGTATCTCGGTTCATATTTGAAACCTGAACCACTCGCAGACACAGCACGACCAGCAGACGGTAGGCCATGCAGCTGATATAGTTTTGGAGTTCAGTAATTTGACACTACTAAGGGGTTAATTGCTCCATTAAATTTGATGTGTGTGTGACGGTGCATCATTGATACAATAATAGAAACAGCCAACTAGATGCAACAATAATAATTTTATTAATAATTTCAATCAGCTCAACATGTTTCGGGCGATAAACTATGTTTACAGCTTGTGGTATAATGCACCGGCGATGTTGCCTGCAGGCACGTGCATTATACCACAAGCTGTAAACACAGTCTAGTGCTCCTGAGGATGGGCGAAATTATCGCCCGAAACTTGTTGAGCTGATTGAAATTATTAA
>Ga0136643_10014480_pt1 | contig 11832 bp, 4 predicted proteins | sample TergutLab28metaG_FD_96883 | JGI IMG/M metagenome (GOLD analysis project Ga0136643, IMG submission 96883) | Labiotermes labralis P1 segment gut microbial communities from Petit-Saut dam, French Guiana - Lab288 P1 (version 3) (version 3) | ecosystem: Host-associated > Arthropoda: Insects >...
ATATATTATTGTTTTTTTTTTTTTGTTTGTTTGGGGGTTTTTTTTTTTTATATAAAAATAGGAGGGGGGGGGGGGGGGGGGGTGTTTGAATTTGAAGGTAAAACCACCGTATATCTTTTGCGATTTGTGCAAATAATTGTTCCCTCATTAAAAAAAAAGACAAAAAGCCTTGCTGTGGGAGAAATTTGGACTGTGTTAATTTAAAGTTTATTGCAAAATATGGTGAAGTAATTTCTGTTATCCTTTATGTAATTTAAAAGCAGAAGTAACTGTTGTTCACCCAGGATATGATTGCTGTACTTGTCATTAGCACAGTATATACTAGATAAAAGCTTTCAAGAAGGAGTAACACTCAGATTGCAGAATTAAAGTTTACTCATGCAATTACAAAGGAAGCCTGGGAATTTAGATTAGAATCACATCTATAAACTGCGCCCTGGTGTTTGCACATCACTTTAACGGCCATGGATACCGTACGTATTGGCAAGTACAGAGTAAATTTCATCATATTTTTGTGTTTTGTTCTGTTACATCCACTTCACTTAGTCAAACCTGTTCTACCATTAGGTGCAGAGGGTTGACAGAGAACTTTCCATCTGTCACAGTGTAAAACTATAGCTCTTACTCCATTCCATTCAATTCCTCTTTCCTTCAAAATCTTCTGTATCCCATCTTCACAAGTCTATCGGGGTCTTCCTGTGGGTCTCTTCCCTTGTGTTCTAGCTTAACTTACCAAACCATTTTGGGGTATCTCTCATCCCCCATTCTTCCATGCCCAAACCATCTCAGTTGTGCTAAGTCTATAATCTCTTTGAGGTTCTGCTACATTTGCAGCAAGAAACCAGATGCAGAGACACAGGAAGCGTAATTGTTATGGTTGTGTATGTACTATGTATTATTCATGCATATGTTGTGTTAATACGCGCACACCTTCAATATTTAACCCTTTGAGGATGAAACACGATGTATCTTGTTTGAAGACCCAGCTCATACCGTACAGTAAACACGCTCCATTTCGGTTGTAATAACCAATCAAATAATGTTGTGTAGTGCAAAAATGTTTTTTTTAAGTGTGACATCCCATTGTGTATGTAAAATATTGACCAGCAATATCAATAACAGTCACAACAGAAGAAATCGCTGTTTGTTCTGAGATGCATAGAAAACACATTAAGTACACTGTATGGGCAGAACATAGGATTTTTTAATATTAGACCTTGTTAGAACATGAACTAACCACTGGGTCTTAAATTGTTAATGCCAAAAAAGAACACTTCACTAATATGGCTGTGTAGTTCTTGTAAGGTTACTGATTGTAGGAGAAACTGCGACAGCTGATTGAGAAGCGACTAGGCCTGGAAACTTTTTTGGACAAAATGGGGGAAGTCTCGAGGCACGAGCTGTACAGTAAGGCCGCCAAGCACCCGCAGCTGCGCCCCAAGCAACCCAGTGAACTGCTGCTCGATCATGAGTTCTGCCGACTCTTCAAAGCCCTTGAGGGTATGTCAAATTGGATCTGAAATGATATTCGTAGTGTATAGAATACTGTAAAAGAGGTAAAGCAATCCCTTTACAGGCCTGGACAAGCCAAGCCCTGAGGGTTCCTGGATGTTGAGGCTCCCCGATTTCATGACAGTCAGCAAATGAAGGTGGTAAAGTTGTCAGCCCTATGCCCTGGCCACCTTAACCCCCCAGGAAATATTCCTGATACTCATTTCTGATAGAGACTGAGTCAATCCCAGGGCCAGAGTGCGTCCAGAAGGATTATGTCAATGAAAAATTCCAGTGACACCATCAGGAATCGAACCTGTGACCTTCTGGCTTGTAGCACAGTTCATCAACCAACTGCACCCCTGTGTGCCCCATTTATAGGTAAGGGCTTGATGTGCCAAGAAATATTAGCAGAAAGTACAAGATAGGATGAATAGGAGGGGAAAAACACAATCTTAAGTTCTTGGCAGATGCCGACTTCATATGCAGTAAAGTTCGCATGACAGCTGGTGTGCTGAGGGAAAAGACAAAGATACGCTCTGTGTAGTCAGACTGTCGGTACCTCAGACAATTTGGAAGCAGATGGCGGGATGGTTCCGTAACAACATTTTGGAAAGGATGTGGAAAAAGTGGTTGAGGCCTACTTTGTGGTATTATCCAGCAGTTACAGGAGGGACTGAGGAGAAGCAAAAAAACCTGTTTCAGGATAATTTTCACATTCGTACCGTGCATCTTGATATTATCAAAGTTTTATTTATTCAACAACTGATGCACTAATGAGTTGTCTTAAAAACAGTATTAAAGTGTACATTAAAACAGCTGTTTTAATGTAAACTTTAATATTGTTTTTTAAGTCAACTCACTAGTGCATCAGTTGGTGAATAAATGAAACTGTTTCAGGATAGTTTGCCTCAGGACTGAGATACGAATCCAGAACCTCCTGTATATGAAGCAGTAGTGCAGTGCACTGGACAGTGATGTTCGATAGTCGCAATCGTGCTGCACCTCTGATTCTTCAGCTCAGATGGTCTTTGTCATTCATTTTCGCCCGTGACTCCATCTGTTGTAATTGTCTTACAGATGAATGTTGCAGAGTTGCAGATGTGCCCAGGGTTTTGAACTTTCCGGTCCCATTCACCAACCTTAAAAGTATTCATTTACACTTTTATGAACAGTCTTTGGGTATATTGACATATTTTACCACAAACTGAAGAAATTTATTTATTAAATTTGTCATAAATTAACACATCTCTCTCTCTCTCCATCTCTCTACCCCTCCCTTCTCCAGTGGAACCTGCTGGTTCACTTAATGTTCTTGAGACCATACCCCTATGCATTATTTTAAGCCACTTGAAGCATGTCCTTCCATTATATTTCTCGAAAATTCTGTTTAATATTCTCCTAGATCTTCCAAGAGGTTTTTCATGAAAGATTTTCTGACCAAAATTTTGTAAATACCTGCAGTCTGTCCCATGCTTGCTGCGTGTCCTCGCTGATTCTTGTGTCTTTTCAGTTGCATATGATAATATTAATGCTGTACCTTGCAGGAATGATTGTCAAAGCTGTCACTCCTAAACCACATGGTGACCTGGTGAATGGTTCCTCAGAACTATCCATGTCACCATCTGAGAACAGTCTGCTACTGCAATACAAGGACCTTATTCGAGAGCAGGATCACAAACTTCAGGAACTGACCCAGACCATCGGCAGGTTGACCGTGGACAAGTCCACATTACAGGTTAGGCACCCACAGTTGCTTAACTTACTGTACAAGTTTCGGTCGTTAGACCGTCATCAGGCCATCTTACACAAGAAGTTCAAAATTTTTAAGTGCTACACTAGATGCACACACGCATATGCTGAGCCATCACAACACATCGAAAAAACTCATGGTTGCTATATTGTTATAAAAAACTTCAATTTACTCTGAAGTTACAGTAGATATCTGTTGTCAAAAGGGGACACAGAACAGGTATAAGTATGATCTACAAGCACCCAGTACTCGGCGTACACGAGATAAAAATACAGAAAATACAGACTTTGTGCCTAGCAGCATAAACTATAATTTGTGACTGAAGACAATATAATTTTATATATATACTTGTAATTTTAACAAAGTGTAAGTGGCTTACGTGGTCTAGCGGTAGCGTGCTGCCTTTAAGTACCCAAGTTAGCGGGTTCACACCTGGCCAAACCATTAGGATTTTTCAGGGCGAAAAAATCCTCAGCACGCCTTCCTTCAGAAGGGAAGTAAAGCTGTGGGTCCCATGTCGCAGATATGCGGCATGTAAAAGATCCCTGAATTGACATGGAAGTCGCAATTTCAGGCAAAATTACCGGTTAATTCTCACCCGTTTAGTTCCACCTTTTGCTACTAGGATCTCTTGCGTCGTCGTGAACGTGGGGGTACCTGGCGGCGAACGTGGGAATGTCCAAACAGGAGAGGGGGATAGGATGAGTACAATAAGCCTACTAGGCTACAGTACATCTGTGGCATTAGCCACGGACCCTACTGAAGAAGAAGAACACAGTCAAACCTAAGTGATATGTTATTATGTATCAGTGTTAAATTTCCTTTCATATTTTCACACAACTCGTATTATGTCACAGGCAGTATAACCAAGGTTGTAACAAATATTTTAACACTGGAGTAAGTTTTATGCAATCCTATAAGACATTGGATTTAATGTGCACTCTATGAAACCTGTTTTAAACTTCTTGTAAAGATGGTCTGACGACTAAAACCTTGTAACCAATAAGTTAAATAATGAAATATTGTTGTGTTTGACTAAAAAAATAAACTCATTATTATCTTTCAATTCCATAACAAAATGGGATGTCATGTCCAAAAATAAAAATAAAAAACACAACAAAAACGACCTACAGTTGCACTGGTCCATGGTTATGGAACGTGATCTGTAAAGGGAGTTTCAGTGTTTTATGAAGGTACATTATAGTTCCTTTACCTCTTACACTACCCTTACCTCACATACTAGCAGCAATATTTTAGAATGATTCTGGTTCCATATTCAGGCAGTAGGGGGATATCTGATGCTGCATTATTGGATACCCTAGTTATGATAATTAACGACCCTGTCTGCATGACCCCCACCTGTCCCCCCCCCCAAACCCACATGCAAACAGAATCAGCTTCGACAAATTTTTAGAATAAAACCTTAGAGATTAGTAGTGGGTGAGTAATTGATTGCGTGCCAGCAGGGATAGTGTAGTCAGTAAAGCAACTTGCTGTGTATTGGACAGTCCAGGGTTCAAACCCTGTTGGGGGCTGGATATTTTCCATGCCCATCCAGTCTGACCCTGAGGCCCACTCTTCTTTCTGTGACATAGGTACTTGGTCTGTTGTCCTCAGGTAGAGTAGCTGGGGCATGGACCACCTCCCATCTAGCACTAAGGTTAAAGAAACGGCAGAGCTGTATCTGCACCCCCCAAATAATGTTCGGCTGTGGGTACAAATTATGAAGTGTCCCATTTTGCAGTTTTGAAGGAACAAAGTGCCTCTGAGCTCAGGGTCCAGCAGTCGGAGAAGTGGCATCTGGTTAATACATTACTTGTTCATATTTTGAAGCAGTGTAGGTAGTGCCTCTTGCACTGCTTGATGCTGCAGATGAAGCAAACAGACTCCCTCAGAACATTGGTAACTATTTACCTGTCAACATGGTGTAACATCTATAGTAGAATTTTAGGCCCAGTGTATGAAAATGAAAAAGAAAATTGGAGGATATTAACCAATAAAGAAATTTATGCAAGAGTTTAAAAACCTACTATAATAGAGACAGTAAGGTTAAATAGATTATGCTGGTTTGGGCAGGTACAGAGAATGGAAGAAAATAGAATTCCCAAAAGGGTATTATATATGAATTTGGAGAACAACAAGATTGAGAGGTAGACCAAGAAATAGATGGCAAGATGAGGTGAGAGAGGATGGAAGAATAGTTGATGGAGAAGGGTGGCAGGAAAAAGTACGTAACAGAGAGGAATGCAAGAAGCTCCTGAGAACAGCAAGGAATTGTCGCATTCTGCACATGCCAATGGAGTGAATGAATGAATGAATTGGTGTAACATCTCAGAAGACCTGTATCTCCATGAGCACCATTGTGGGAACCTCAGATCCTATGTTGATGGTGTTTGTAATGTGTCCTTGATGTTTTTGCCATTGATGTGTTCTTATAATACTTGGGTTTATATTGGACAAATGGACTGTGAATCTGGCAAGCCTGTGCACAAGACTGTCACTGTCATTATTTCTCTCTGTATAAATCTTATTAAAATGCATCCATGGAGATTTCTATATCACAGGCAATTAGATGTGTCATGAATGAGACAAAATTTGGATTTTGAAAAAAAACTTTTCGAATTATGAACTAACCAGGAAGACTTGCAAGAGTCTTACAGCTGTCGTAATGAAGAAACATTACCTAGGCTTACTATGCAGAGTCAGCATACGTCATTTGCGCTGCTCCACTTGTCATATATGGAGGATTGCAGCCTGACTGACACACTTTGTTACTTCATATTTTGTAAGTGTTTCAGAATATGACCATATATGGTCAGGTATGTAAACTAAATCGCTGACAACTTACTTTCCTCTCTATAAAACTCCCCTTTTTGATAGTTACGAGACAACTTCTTTTGGAGAATCTTTCGGAACGTTATTTGTTTGACACTTGACACTGTACCGGCGAAGCAAGTACCTACGACGACGGCAGATTTATGAGTACACAATTCTGTTACTCAACAATTGTTAAAATAACTAAAGAGACGCCGAGAATGGTCTTTGGTGTACTGCTGGTACAAAGTAAGCTTTAACAGTTGCGTTGTAACGAATTTTGATTTTATTACAAAATCTAGTCGAGTCTAAATTCAGTTTGAAATTCCAAATTGCATACCTTTTGAACTATACCAAGAGGCAAGAATGTTAACTTGAACACCTTAGTACAAACATTTTTCTGTAACTAACCTGTGTAAGATTGTAGAATAGTGTAGAGCTATAGAATATAGACTTAGTTAAAGAATTCTTTGCTATTGCTTATCACTAAAACCCCGTAGTAACCCTCAGATGTTTTGCCTAGAAATAGGCTGGTGGCAGCATTTAAACCTACCCTAAATTTAATTCTAGACACAGAGGACTTAGTGCCTCAACCCACTCTCGTGTCTACCCAGGCATAGTCTGATGGAAGTCAAGCCCCCTAACCCCAGGTTCATGACAAATGCATTCTCCTAATGAAGAATTGGTTTAAAGAAGCAGTACGCTCTGTTGCAGGCACAGGTTGAGGATCTGACATCGACCATATCTCAGCTGCGGGACGAGAACATGCTGCTTCGTGCGCAGGCCAACACAGGTCTTGGACAGGTCACAAATAGCAGCAGTGTGGGGCATACAACATTCCACATGCTGGAGGAGGCACGAGCAGAGGCCCACCGGTGGAAGACGGAAAGTGAACAGAAGGAACTGCTGATCCACAAGCTTGTGAGTACTCATCGCACAGGTCATCTGTGGCAGCTGTGTGTCCCATTGTCTCTGTGACACTGGTGCTGCCATGTCTTAAAGTTGACACCATAACTGGTTTTTGATTCATTCACATTCATCTTGCCTCATAAATTTCTACTATATTGACTGATAGTATTCTCCACACATGTCCCCTCTCTGTTTCTGGGAACAAAATACTCATAATCGAGATCACAGTGATGCCTTGAAGGTTGGCGGATAGGTACCAGCATTTCAGTGGAACCTCTTGTCTCCATCTTCAGGGTGTTTCACTATGAGAATGGAGCTATTGTAATCCTTTGAAATCTAATTACCTGTGTACCAGATTATATGGCATCACATTTTAAAAGACCGTCATTATGATATTCACGATGTCAGAACTGTAAATATCACAAAGAAATGTGCAGAATTTTTTCACTGCATGATCTTTACTGTTTAACTTTGTCTGTCTGTATGTTTATCTCTGACGGAAAGAACTGCCTTGAGTCCATAGTGTGTACCATGTCTGAAATTAGCCTATCATGATTATGTTCAACATCTCACTTCCTTTACCCACTACTAGTCTCTCAGAGGCAAGTGACAGTTATTTTTAGATTTGTTTAGTGCGACTTCCTTGCCTGTTGTCCAAGGATAGGAAAGGAGCAGTAATAAAACACAGTCCAGCCATTGTTTTATGCCTGTTTGTTTTACACCATATTGTATTAATTGACACCACTTCTTAATTCACGTTCTCTCATTTTTGGTTTTATCACCCTTAGGCCAGCTGCATTCTAATATGCCAACCCTTTATTTTTGACAAAAATGTCATAATCATCATCATCATCATCATCATGTTCCTCCATGGATTAGGTCATTTGACCTGTTCCGGCATCGACGCATTGCCATCATTTCCTGGTGCATCCACAGTCTCTTCTTCCTCGAGGTTTGTAGTTGAGGGCGTGTTTCAGGAGTCTGGTGTTGTCCATTCTTTCAAGGTGGTTGATCCAGTTTTGTTTGTATTTAAGTCTCACGTCTTGTATTCCAGAGATCTCTAATTCTTTTTTATGACTTCGCTTCTTATTTTATCCAGCCTTGTGTATCCCGTAACACTTCTTAGAAAGCGCATTTCTGCAGCTTCTAGGCCAGTCATGTCTCTCTTCATGGTTACCCATGTTTCGCTGCCATACAGTAGTGATGGTCTAGCTACAACTTTATAAAATTTCATTTGGGTATCTGTACGGGTTTCTTTAAGTGTTTCCTGATAGTGCCGCATATTCCAAGGAATATGCAGCACTATTAGGAAACACTTAAAGCCTTGGATATCAGCGAATCAAATGACAAAAATGTCGTTTTTTATTTATGCCCACTTTTTTAGGAATACAACTTAGTGTGTAAAACAAGGGATGGGTGTGTTAATAGTGACAGGTAACAAATCAATTTGAACAAGAGCTATGGAAACATGTATAAGGTGGAGATAAAGTGTGTGTATATATATATATATATATATATATATTTTACTTTTTTTTTTGTAAGCTTATTATTATACCAAACTTTAAACAAAAGGACATCACATGAAAGCAGTGGTGAGTACAGGTGCATGTAGAACACTATAAGAGGAGTAATTAAAGAATAACAACTTAATACACAACAAGAAAACAAGGAAATATCCATTGCTCAACTCACATACACATCACATCATAATTGTCTTGCTGAGAATGCAGGAGTCTGAGTTTCATGCTGGAAAGTGTGTTGGCCACACGTTATGTCATCTTTTGTGTGCTGCAGACTGACTTTAGGCCAGGTGTGATGTCTGTCTGGAATGGCAGGTCACTGCATGAAAAAGATGTTTTCTATTAAGTAAGGTGTGTTTGCATTATGTTTTTAGTACTGTAGTGGCCGGTATAGTCTGCCCACTTAAATTTTAGTACTGTAGTGGTTGGTATAGTCTGGCCACTTAAATTTTAGTACTGTAGTGGCTGGTATTGTCTGGCCACTTAAATTTTAGTACTTTAGTGGCCGGTATAGTCTGGCCACTTAAATTTTAGTACTGTAGTGGCCGGTACAGTCAGGCCACTTAAATTTTAGTACTGTAGTGGCTGGTATAGTCTGGCCACTTAAATTATTGTACTGTAGTGGCAGGTATAGTCTGGCCATCTAAATTTTAGTACTGTAGTGGCCGGTATAATCTCGCCACTTAAATTTTAGTACTGTAGTGGCCAGTATAGTCTGGCCACTTAAATTTTAGGGGTAAAAAGGTAAAGCAGTCCCGTTACAGGCCTGGAGGGGCCCAGAGGGTTCCAAGAAGTTAAGGTTCCCAGATTTTGTGACAACGGCACAGGATGGTGGTAGGTTGTCAGCCTTATGCACCGACCGCCTTTACCCCCAGGAAATACTCCTGGTACTCATTTCTGTTAGAGGTTGATTCGACCCCAGGGCCGTAGTGCGATTGGAAGAAATTTATGTCAATGAAAAAGCCACTGACACTAGCTGGGATCAAACCAGTGACCTTCCGATTTGTAGCACAGCACCTTAACCACTGTGCTACTGCGGTCCCCAAATTCTAGGGGTAGCTTCCTAAAATCTGGTGGGAGGCTGTAAGGGTTTGCTGCCACCAAAATTGTTACTTTCCCTAGTAAATCAAGCACAAAAACTATCCATATCCACAACAATAAAAATTAACAATTCTTTCTAATTAAATCAAACTATTCAAATCACAGTACAAAATTAAATTCAACTCTCAATTTAGTAACATCAAAATCACTTACTAAATCCTACTCTTTTCACAACACCACTTCAACTTAACCACCACCTCTCCCTGTACAATTTCGTCTACTCTACACAGTACATTTTTCTCTTTATCCTCAGTTTCACAGGTTTCAAGACAGTTGTATCACCCTTGCAACTATACAACGTTTTGCAACAATTTCAAATCCGAGCCAAAGGGTCCACTCAAGTTCCATTATATCAAACAAAATAACTACTCCCCTCAATCACACAAATTTACAAATTTCATTGCAACACCTACCTGTTACAATGCAAAACAACCACATCTTTAAACTGGAGCAGCAGAGAGCTCCCGCTGTATAATGCAAGGTCTTTTATCATCTCGCTGAAATGCCGAACCTTGTCCCACAGCTTGACAGCAACCTTTGCCAGCTTCCACCTGCTGTAAGCCTGGAGAGAAGTTCGCACGTCATAACTCAATCCAAAATGTGGACAGAAAATTCACACGCTCCACCATGAGAACAAAGGGAGACTAGTACACTATCCATCAAAATTATCCAAACCCATTTACAATAAATTAACCCCCAAAAAATCAACAATTACAAAACAAAACACAACACAAAATCCTACTACCTCAATCATTCATTACAGTACATACTGTATGTGTCATTGTAAAATTTTGAAAAATATAAAATCAAATGTTCACTGCTCAGCAAAAATAAAACAAGAAAATTTGCATGTTTCTTGGATGATGCAAGATTTACATTAAGTAGGAACACAGCCACAGTAACAGTTGTTGGTGTTATGAAAATCAAAATTCAGTTGGTGAAGTTTCCTTTATATGGTCTTAAAGTGCAGTGAGTACACACAAAATCACATCATTTTTGTATGAAACAGTTTGTCCCTTCGATGGGGTCTGGTGGTGTTCTTTTGTGTTGACGGTGATGAAGAATGTACAGGACATTGCGTGATCATCTGAACAAGAAGAGAGTATGTTTCAAATGTGGTGTGGAATTGTGTATCTCTGGTTATTATATTTATATGAAATAGATCTTCCCTGTTGGTTTGGTGTCATTGCCCTGTTTACTGAATGCACCCAATAGAGAGTTCTCAAAGTCAATGCTTGTGCCAATAGTATGGATCATAAAGTGATTTGCAAGTATTGCGGTAGTGTGTTTGATACAGTGATGTACAAATATTGCAGTTGTGTGGATGCTACGGTGATGGACAACTTCTGCAGTAGTATCAATGATAAAGTGGTGTGCAAATATTGCAGTAGTAAGGATGATACAGTGATGTGCAGGTATTGCAGTTATGTGGATGAGAAGGTGATGGACAAGTTCTGCTGTAGTATGGATGATATAGAGTGATGTGCAAATATTGCAGTAGTATGGATGATACAGTGACGTACAGGTATTGCAGTTATGTGGATGATAAGGTGATGGACAAGTTCTGCTGCAGTATGGATGACATAGAATGATGTGCAAATATTGCAGTAGTATGGATGATACAATGACCGGCAGGTATTACAGTATAATTTTTGGTTGCAGTTTGACTCCACATACCCATTTTTTAAAATTACATTAGGGAAATTTAACTTCTTAGTTGAGTGTTATTCCTTTCTTTATAAATTCTTAGCTATTATATTGCGTATTGTCATATTGACCAGCAAAGTGTCCATATTCTTTTCAAAGAACATGTTGCCTGATGACTGAATACTGTAGGCAGTGTTGAAGAATGGAGGAATAGAACTTCATACAGTTCTAACGCAGGTACCCAAAGTGGGGGAAGCTACCATCTGCCTTCAGTGCCATGTCATCACAGGGGCATTTAGCCACTGGCCTCTCACTATGCTGTTCTGTGTTTGATTCAAGGCCTCTTACTGGGGGATTTGTGGTGGATAAAGTGGCATTGAGCCTCATTTTCCTCTTTATTCATTTACCTGTCACTGAGGGTACATAATCTTAACAAATGATATTGTTGTTAAATAACACACCTAAGAGAAACATGTGGAAGAGTTTAAATATTTGGGAACAACTTTAACAATCCAAAATTCTATTCGGGAAGAAATAAAGAGTAGACTGAGGTCAGGAAATGCTTGCTATCATTCAGTGCAGAATCTTTTGTCTTCC
>Ga0136643_10014486_pt1 | contig 11829 bp, 7 predicted proteins | sample TergutLab28metaG_FD_96883 | JGI IMG/M metagenome (GOLD analysis project Ga0136643, IMG submission 96883) | Labiotermes labralis P1 segment gut microbial communities from Petit-Saut dam, French Guiana - Lab288 P1 (version 3) (version 3) | ecosystem: Host-associated > Arthropoda: Insects >...
CAGTATGTGAACATGAAGATGAGAAGTTCTGTGGATTCAAGTGCTACATACAGACAAAAAGTTACGGTAAGTAGGCCAGATATAATAATTTAAAACAAAAAAAAAAAAAAACGCATGCAAACAAGTAGATGTGACAGTACCAGCGGACGGAAATGTCATGCAAAAGGAAGCAGAAAGGAAATTAAATACAAGAGTTACGTATAGAGATACAAGAAATGTGGAACATGAAATGCATGATTATACCTTTAATAATTATTACCGGTATTATAATTGGAGCCACCGGAATAATAACAGAAGTTTTAAAGAAAAATTTGGAAGTCATGGCAGGAAAACATTCAGTAGGTTCGCTGAAAAAAAGAGACAAATATGCTTGGGACATCACACATCATAAGGAAAGTAGTGCAGTCTGAAACTTGAAGCCTGAGCAGTGGGAATTACCGTTGGTTCAAGAGAAGTAAAAAAGGTAAAAGTAAAGCAATGCCATTATAGGTCTGGACAGGCCCAGAAGGTTCCAGGAATTTAAGGCTCCCAGGTTTCGTAACAACGGTACAGGATGGTGGTAGGTTGTCAGCCTTACACACCGGCCGCCTTTACCCCAGGAAATACTCCTGGTACTCATTTCTGTTACAAGCTGAGTCGACCCCAGTACCATAGTGCGATCGGAAGAATTTTTATGTCAATGAAAAATCCACTGACACCAGTTGGGATCGAACCAGAGACCTTCCAATTTGTAGCACAGCACCTTAACCACTGTGCTACCGCGGTCCTCGGTTCAAAAGAAATACCAGGAAGAAAGGGCCTCTGATAAGAGATAAAAACATAATAATAATAAATATATATATATTAACGCTCTGACTCAACAGAAAAGTGCCAATTATCAAGCCGGCAAAAGAACACAAGTACAACATAAAAACAACACAAATGCGCGAAAATGGAACAGTAAACAAATGAAATAATAATAATAATAATAATGGTTGTGGTTATGGTGGTGATGATAGTGATAGCAACAAAATTGGTTGCAGTAGTAGCCTAATTTAGTAGTAATAATAGCAACAACAATAACAATAATATATGGAAATAAAAAAAAATTGTTACTCATATCGTGCATGTTCTTACAGTTAATATATCAAACAACAAACGCGCTTAATAGAACATAATTCATGATAAGTATCAAACTCCTACATGTTCCGGCACCGGGATGCCATCATTCCAATCTGGGCGATGCAGTAGCTAGTTTAGCGTGCTGCACTTGTACTCTTTTGCTCTAGACTCCCTGACGATGGCATTCCAGTGCCGAGATAAGTAAGAGTTTGACACTTGTCATGAGCTGTATCCTGTTCAGTGCATTTTTGGTTGATATTTTGATCAAAAAAGACCTCGACTTTGAAATTTGTAACTTTTTATTGTTAAGGTGTGTTTTTTTTGTCAGACGTTAGGATCTATGCCTTTATGTTGAGGGAAGTATTGATATTCGCTCTTTGCTTATCGAACTATGTTCTTCGATTGAATTTGTTGTGAATTAAAAACTACACAAAATGTGTTTAATAACACGGTTTACTATTACAGTTGTTTTTGTTGTTATTAGTCAAAGTACTGGAATGAATCCAGAAAGATAAACAATTCCAACCTGCAACGGTTTCCTTTAAGGCGGACATCAGCTCCTTTTTTATGGCACTTTGAATCCAAAAATTTCATAGTAGTGATTTCCAGACTCCAGTTTGGTGCCTTATTTCTTATTGACCTGGTGAAAGCTGAATAAAGGAAAGAAAGACGTAAAAATATTATAATAATTTGACAAAGGGAACTATGAAAACAATGAGAGACTTTTATTTCTTGGAGGGTGGCTGCATCACTATGTAAGAAGGTATCCAGACTTCGGCCTGTTTGTCTTTATGACGGGAGTTGCATGACAATGAAGGAGATAGAATTGTGAATAGCGACCTTAAATAAGAGACGCGGAAATTTGATTTACCAATTAACTTTAAAATGTGTGATTTGGAAACACAATTCGGTGGTCTTGAGAGAAAGGGGATAAATTTTGATGAATTTAAACACGAAAGTATGCAAGAAAACACGTATTAGCACTCGGAATTTTGGGAACTATCTCAGAATGTCCTTACAAAATAGGAATCCCAAAAAAATCTATGTCAAGATGGCTGGTCGCAGAGTATTTCGGATAGTAATTTCTAGCCAGCAATAAAAAAAAATGGGGAAAAGGGGACAATCCCCACCGTTTTCCTAAAGCATGTCCTGTTATTTTATTAAAAATTTAAATTTAGTGTTGTAAGCAGTGCACTGATTAATTTGAATTACTTGTCAAAACAACAGTACATTTAATATACGTATTAGACATACATTTACTGAAAACCTACCCCAATCTTGGGTAGTTCTCATGGCAGTTACCAACGCACCATGTAGGTTGTCCTAAGGGTCTCTCATTTACTTTGTAGTGACTGATTCCTCTAAATTATGCGGGGTCCCATAGTTCATTTGGTCCATATTTTTAGTGACTTTACAGATTTTATTTTGACGGAAGTTAATGTCACGCTCGCCGTTATTAAAATTTTAGGTGAGTTGGTTACACGTTTTGTTTCAGTGTATTCAAGGTAATATTAGGTGTATGTCACTGCAGCTTATTGGAGGAAGGTGCCGAAAAGTTTCCGTTTAGCATATTGCAGTGAATATTAAGCTGTTAGTCACTCTAGTTCAAGAAGGTGCTGGAAAATGTTAGTTAAAGGTATTGCAGTTAATTGTATGTTTTCACTCACTATGTTCAAAGAAGTGCACTGACGTTTTTGTTCAACACATTACAGTTAATGAGCTGTGTGCTATGTTTAAAGAAGGTGCTGAGAAGTCGTAGTTTAATTCATTGCATGTAATGTCAAGTTCTTATTGACTATATTTGAAGATAGTACTGAAAAGATTTAGTTTAATATTGCTGTCAATGTTAGCCTCTTAGTTACTATATTGAAGAAGATGCTGGGAAGAAAGGAATCTCCTCTACAAACCGTGTGTACAGATGTAGAAAACTAATTAGATAAAAACAAGAGAAGTGAAAACCAATCAATCTGTAGGTGACACACCATCGTGGTGCTCAGAACAGTAGATGTATTTGTTTAGTATTCCGTCATACACAACGCAATTAGACTTTCAAGGTAACTAGTTTGGGTCTATTTACGGACCATCATCAGACCTAAATACTAAGAATGGACAAAGCATGGAAACACTAGACAGTTTAGGATTAATACTCGTATTCTTTGTGTTGGCTGCACTGAAAGAACATTACTTGTGAGTATTTTACGTTATTATATTCTTTGTTTAGCTGTGTAGTGCCACTGTCAGTGCATTAAAGATTGTGTTTAATAAGAGTTCGTTTGAAAGTACTGCAAAATTAAAGACTTGTCAAATTTTCAATGAGGACAGATTGTTGGTGCACTTTTAGCTGGAGCATCTGTAACCAAAACGGCCACTTTATAGGTGTATCCAGACCAGCAGTTTCCAAGGCTATGAGGGCATACACAAATCGTGGGAAGACATCGTCGACTAAGAGGAAGGGTGGCCGAAAACCACAACCAAGTGTAAGAGATCGCCTCACATTGAAGAGGATTGTGTCTAAAATCATAGAACTAATGTAGCAAAGGTGACAGCAGAACTCAGCATTCATCGTGAAGACCCCGTTTCTACAAAAAAAAGCCCGACGAGAGCTTCACAAATCCAACATCCATGGTACAGCTGCGATTGATAAACCACCGATTAATGACAACAACGCTAAAAGACGCAAAAATGGTGTAATGATCATAAAACCTTTAGTATGATGAGTGGAAATACATAGTATGATCAGATGAGTCATCCTTCAAGTTTTTCCCAACATCAGGCCGCGTTTATGTTTGTAGAATGCCCAAGAAAGTCTATAAACCAAAATGTATGGTTCAAACTGTGAAATATGGAGGCCGATCTGTGATGATTTGGGCAGCATTACCTTGAAATTCTACTGGTCCTGTAATTACTCTTAATGGTCAAATCACTGCCAGTGACTAGGTGGACATTTTAGATAACCATTTTCATCCTACGGTGCAGTTGTTGTTTCCTAACAATTATGCATTTTTTACGGTGACAAATTCGCCCATGCACACAGCCAGGAGTGTTCAGTCTTGGTTTAAGGAGCACGAGATGCATTTCAATATCTTTCCTGGCCAGGAAAATTGCGGTCAGGTTTAGAGAGTAGGGCGTGAAGAAGATACCCTCCTCCATCATCTCTAAAGCAACTAGAAGATAATCTTCATGAAGAGTGGTACAGTGTTCCACTAGAGACTGTTCAGAACTTATGTGATTCTATTCCAAGAAGGAAAGAATCTGTATTACAGGCAAGTGGTGGCCCAACTCCGTATAAATAAGGACAGGTGTATCTTTCACAACTGTATCCATTATTTTGTGTATCTGCTATTTATAAGAACACGTGATAGAAACTGCATATATGCACGATTGTACGGTTTCTTTCACGTGTTATTACACATACACACACACACACATATGTATATAGTAAATAGGCCGAAACTAGTTACCTTGAAAGTCAAATTGTGTTGCGTATGGCGGAATACCGAATTAATAATCTAAAAGAACCAATTAATTTATAGAAATGACTGCAACACAAGTAGAAGTTTCGTGTTTAAGGTGGAGCAGTAAATGTGAGCTTTACAGCAGGCTGTGCCAGATTCCGATATTAGATGACTAAGTTGGGTTTCAGTTTGGTGGTTTGGTGGAGGTGGGCCGTGTGCGTAGCAGCAGGAACAGTATTAACGGCAGAAACCGCGTTGCAATGGAGCATTCGGTACGAACTGAGTGAGAGGTCGTTGACATCTATATCTACTGGTCGGATTAACTACATTTAACTCGGAGGTTCGCTATGTTCTGAAGTGAACCCGAGAAAATTTGTGTATTTCCAGAGTTATCAGTAATCACACCAACTGAACATAGTGTACCAACGAGCACAATGCCGTTGACATTAAAATTGGAAGCTATTGTTGATATTAATGTCGTTATTAAACTTGTATTATACAATTTAATTTAAAAAATTTATATGTTCAAGAAATATATTTTGCCTGTGTAAATAAATTTTGTTTAAAAGCACGTAACTTCAATTTGAAAAAAAATGGAGGACACGATTATATTGCTGCAGAAATTTTACATTGTCATTAAGGTACTAAACCTGTATAGGAAAAGCATGCAAAGTGCAGTGTTGCTACCTAGAGGAATGCTATGCAATTTTTCGGCAAAGAACACAATTAATTACGAACTCACGCACACTTTCCACTACATTGTATTCCTGCCATCTTCTTCTCCTGTTCATAACTATTACTGACTCTACCTGCTAACATACATAGCAATGTAACAGTGAGCGTTAGACTGTCGCTCTTTTCACTTGTATATTCTTGTTCCTAACATGTTGTAAATCTTATATTTTCTATGAAATGTAATGAAAAGTAAAGAAAAAGTATTTATTAAAACATATCGAAATATGAATAATCTACACTGAAAATGAAGGCAAACTGTTCTTCTGAAACGCTCGCAAACCTTTACCAGAATATACTGCGTCACATTCCAAGAACTGTGGATTACTTTTACAGCCACCGATATGAACATCACAGATCTCACAGCGTGAACAGAGTTTGCACATACGTACACACATTCAGTAATACTGTACAGTGTTAAGACTACATTATTGACTGTACCACGAAATGTAGTGTACTGAACTGTACTGTAGTACCAGAGAAACGCTATTCCAAAATTCAGTGAGACTTTTATTCGATCACGAAATGTACTATTGTTGTTTAAATTTTAAATGAAGTTTAATTATAACATTAAACATTTAGCCCTAAAACAATGTCGAGCCTTTCACCGCGGAGGGCCGGGTTCGACCACATTCCAATTCCAGTGGAATTTGTGGTGGACAGAGTGGCGGTGGAACAGGTATTTCGCCCAGTACTTCGGTTTTCTTCTCTCGGTGTCATTCCTCCAGTGCTCCACGTTCTTTTCATTCGTATTCCAGTGACGTAATATTATCTCAGCAATTTATAACTTCGTTACATTAAACAATAATGCCGCAAAAAAATTTGCTTACGGCAGGCTATGGCATTCAGTCCGTTGGGCAGTTGAACCTCCCAAAGGGACATAGCCTACACACACAGGCTTTTATGGATGTACGTAGTGGAATTCTTCGGTACACTGTTTACCGCAATATCAACTGCAATGTTGTTTGGTGATTGGGCGGGAGTGAGTAATGAAGAAGCTGTTGTCTACTTCGTGGTTCTGTATCGTACTTTTTTGGATGATCTAGGACACACACCGCGAAAATATCACCATGATCCATTATCAGGCTGTGGTCGTAAAATTTAGGGCCCAGGTTGATTTCTCAGCAAAAAATAAATATCGCCTTCCCTCTTTATGGTATTTCTTTCCTATCCATCTTATTTGTTTATCTGAAGCCATTTGTTTCTCCCTCTCTTTTATTTTAAAAAGATCTACGTAAACATTACTCAAACTTTGCCATTACACGAGAAGAAGAATTAAAATATCAGTTTTGGTGTATTCTACCTTACTTCAGTATTTTCTCCGAGGTTTTCGTCTTCAGTGAGCACACGTACAAGAAAATAAACATAATAAATAAATAAGTTTATACTTGCCCGCATACGTACATGTACGTACGTACAGACATACATACATACATGCACTTGGTTTGGGCTTTCACCTTCTTTCACATGGAATGGGATATGTCTTAATGTATAGCAGGAGAGGGAGGCTCATTGTAAGTAATGAAGCGAGATTTTCTCCATATTCTGCACTGTAACAATATGGAATCTGTCAATTGGCGTAACAGCTAGCAGCATGCTGACTGAGAGACGAGCCACAGAGCAAAATCTCTTGGGAAATCAGGAGAGCATCGAGTTTCTGGCACAGGAAAGTGAGAGGCGGGGAAGAGGGGGTGGGCAGAATACAATTAATTAACGCTTGAAATATAACTGGAGCATAGTAAAATATAATTGTGGAGCTTTACTTACAGTTACATATATAACGTTATATAACTACATTTACGCGTATACGTAAATAATGTCTGTTTAGATTTTGTACTTTCAAGTTGAGCAGCATGGTGGAATATTTTGGGAGAAGTACACACGTTTAACTGATACACAAACTGGGATGGGGTTCTGGCAAAGATTTTGAACACACACTCCAATTTAGACAAAACGAATCGCAACAATGTGAATATTGAGTGGATTTTTGTTGGTGACTGTAATGAAAATATATTAATGTATTTTACCGTATACCTGCAAGCACATATGGTGGTGTACATGTCAATATTTTGATGCTCTAAATTCACAAAGTGAATTAGTTCACATGTTGCGATTTACATACAACTTGACGCGTTACTTCTCTATATTGTAGTTCTTAACAATATTCGACGACTCCTTTCAAGCAGATTACTTACGAGGGAGTTCGATATCTTCATATGGGAGTATAATTTTTAACTGAAAAAAATTGGCAGAAAATTATCTCACTGTGCCTTACAAGAATTTAAACTACAGTGGTAATTATGTGTAACATCTGCCTCAACATTTGGTAACAGCATTCGTCCCATAAAGTATATTTGTGCGTTGACGTACTTGTCACAATGAACATCTTGAATTCTATCATGCTACATTTACTTATTGTCCTTTACAATAGTAAAGTTTGTTCTCTTTGAGGAAGCAGCTGAATTTATGTAATTTTGTTGACTTTAATTTCCCAAAAAGTTACCTCAACATTCGTGAGAAATACATATGAAAAATCTCAATATACAGCACATTCTTCCTCCGAAACCGTAACCGACCTTGGAATTTGTGGAGTAGGAGGCAGAGTATTAACAGAAACATTCGATCTAATGTTTCGTGTTAGACCAGAATGGATTATTAGCTACTTCATAAAAAGTTCCATCACTATGTAATATATATATTACTGTATGAACCAACCAACCCACATTTTATGCATCTGTCTTCTATTAGAAAAATATTGCACCAATAAAAATCAAAGCCGTATATAAAATGATGGAGATGAGGCTGCCCGGTCAATATGGTAACTAGACAGACGACTGGACAACCGAAGAACTGGTTTTCATTTCTCAGCATCTACAAGAGATTTTTGGCTTGCTCAAAACGTCCGAAAGCTTTCTGCCTTCCCCTTCCATCCTCGTATGTAGTTGGTAGTGGGGTCTCTTTGTCTGGATGTAAACGGGGCTGGAGCTTGAAGCTGATTACTTACCTTTCTTTAATGCCGAGGTGAAAAATGTGTTGGATTGTATCTGCAATTACTCATATGCTTTTATGTCTTGGTTTTTATTTAAGCACAGAACAATAATAAATTCGCGTTTTCCTAGAAAATGGATAAGTACTAATATGGGCCGAGACAGCTGCTGGAATAACGAATAGGTTACGGATTAGTCGTCATAAGGTTTAGGGTTTGTTTTCAGGGAGGGATGGAAGATTTTGTTCTTCATCCCTTCAGACAGTTTCCGGGGCTCACTCAGCCCTCTATTCATCGGGCACCATGGGTTTTCTTCAGCCCAAGCACTAGTGGTCACTCGCTTCCATCTAGTGCTGAACTTTTGGACGCGTAGAGCCATGGGTCCTCGCCGCTTATGTCTTCATGGTGTGGTGCCTAATTAAACATAGGGGAAACTTAATCGACACGTGTAACGATCATTAACCGTTGGAGTGGAGTATCTAGGGATCCGAGTGCCTGTACTTGAGGAGACCAGGCTTTAATGCCTTCCGTGCAAATAATTGGTCGATATATATAGTCGTAACATGTCACCAAATGGATTACGAAACTCAAGCTACTGCGGTGCATCAGCTATCATCTCCACATCGAATTATATTATTCGGATCACGTGTTTTATGTTCCATAAAAATACGTGGGGTCCCTTATTATATTTCAATAAAAGTGAACTTTAAGTGTCACACACACACACACACACACACACACACACACACACATATATATATATATGTGTGTGTGTGTGTGTATAAACTCGTTATATAACGATTCAAAATTTCAAAATATCTATTGAATTCAGGTAACACCTTACAAAATAAATTACCTTGAACTTGCATTTTCAGATGGTTGCACAATATTGATGGCCATTTATCCGGGACACACAGGGTAAACAGAGTCTAGTATGTATGGAACACAGGAGAATGGTTACTAAATGCTATACAGAATTAAATGACGAAGAAACCACATCCACGTAAACACAGTTCTCAGTGGATTATCCAGAATATTTTAATTGTTAATAAACATAAGCACTGTAATTTAAAAATATTTGCCTAGTGAACCATGCTGTTTGGTGCCTTGGCAACTGAGCCGACACACTGCTTTATTCATATATTTTATTCCAGGACTGCCAGTAAATATGTTGGGTTTGATATATAATGTCGTTCACTATCCAATTTTTGTGTAATGTAAAAAAACACGAGTATGTGTAATTGTGCCTGTCTAGAAGGGACCGTACGGACGAGAGTTAAATCAATAACTAAGCCATCAGTTTCAAAAAATAGTTTATTTTCTGTTTCCTGCAGGACAGACAGGCATAATGCATCGCACAAAATACGTCGAGTATGTTATCTGTCTAATAATGAAGAAGACAAAGTTGTAGCTATATAACGAATTATGATAAACTCAAATCACGTGTATTTGTAGAAATTGTTTTAAAAAACAATAACAAATAAGCCTGCAGTTGTATGTACCTCATGTGCGAAATACATGCTAGTTTAAATGAAGAATTGATTAAACATCCAAAATTACTGAGCACAGTAGCTTATGTAGTTGAAGGCACTGCATTATGAAAAAATAGATATTATACTGAGACTGGACAACATTGTGTTCAGATAGTATGCCAGTACAGGATATCCATAAAGTTCCTTTCTATTTTTAGTGTGAGATGAGAATAAGTTGGAGTATTATACTAGGAATACTTGAAGACTGTGTGGTATTGGTGTGAAAAATGGAAAATAGGGTACATACGGTTAGACAGTTCCATGTTGTTCTTTGCACAATACTTACCGAGTTACCCTACAGAAGGAAGCAGTAAAGATGGTATTTGTTTGTTCCACGAACATGGTGGTGCTTTTGCGAAGCAACTCATAATTTAATGGAATATCAACTACTAAGCAGATTCTGGAATCTCTACTTTTCCCCACTTGTCACCAATTTTTGTTTTGTGCGTGCTTCAATCTACCATGTGAAATTTGTCTCTCTTATATCTTTTTATATTTTCTCAGTTATTTACACAGTAATTTCCTGTAAATCTACACATAATTATCTATGTTGTTGACACACAGCGTCTGATGTTTCATTTTCGTTAAGACATACGCCGTTCATACTCGTATTCAGGGCACAGAATAGTCTTCGGAAGGTGACATCTATTGCACGCATGAGAAACGTTAATTTCACAAACTGCAGTAGCCGGAATCTGCCCGTCTCTACCTTAATTCCTCTTTTTTTAAAAAATCCTAGATGACGCGAGCACATTTTTGTACACTAACTAGCTACATGGTAAATACTTCTTTCTGAGATTCAGAGAGGTGCTCAGTTGATAAAGAAATCCGTTGCTATTTGCGGAGTTCAAATGTTCACTGCTGAGTTCACAAAAACTACGTATCTCTATAACGAACTGGATCATTACATTTCAAATCTAATTTCTTGAAGAATCCATATTAATATCACCTTTACAATCTCCCAAATAGTCTCTGGTCTTCAGGATTTTCAACTAAATACAATAGATAGCAATCCTTATCTCCCTCTGATGTGTTACATGAACTGACTGTCTCTTTGTCCTTGAATTTGTTACAAAGTTGTTTCTTGATGAAGAAGGCAAGTTATGATTTTCTTCAGGCTGATGTTGTGATCTACTGGGTAATGACACATGTTATAGTCTTGTAGGTGGATATCAGGCTTTCGGAAGAAGTATCCAGGTGTGAGTTGGCCACTTCTGATAACAGATCATTAAACGTTGTCATTAAACACGACTCAAAGTGAATCTCCAGGACTATAGAAACTTCAATTATAACTTCATTAGTCGTGTAATTGTCTACATCTCCAAATGTTTGCCTTCATTCTTTAGTAAGATTTTCGTTGGCAAATATCCGTAACGAAATCTCGCAGACATTATGACATATAAATTGTGCTTTTATTTTGAAGATTATCATAATCTGGCCAGTAGTTCATATAACGTTATACAACATAAATTATGGAGTTCTTCATCCAATGCAGATTTGGCTAGTTATATCTGAACCCTCATGTGTTCAGGATGGCTTAAGGACTACTCATATTCAGTAATAATGAACCTGAAGTTACTTCTCGAGTTCTACTACAAGGAACCTTCTAGTTGATGAGAAATGTAAATCGCAGAATTTCACCGCAATTGTGTTTCCTTCCAAGAAGAACTTCTCTCCGTGCCCTTAAACTCATGAGCAAGTTTCCTAACGACAATAATTGAAAAGCGTTTCAGCATTAAACTGAGTAAATCATTGTACTGATCGGGCTATGTGCGCTTTAACTTTTTCACCTACAGCTGCAGTGTGTATGGAAGAAGAGCGATAAATTTGATTTCCTGCCAAATAAAATCTTCTCATTCTGGTGATAAACTTGTGTATTTAATATGTGAACTAATCAACCAACCAACCAACCAACCAAACAACCAACCAACCAACCAACCAACCAACCAACCAACCAACCAACAAACCAACCAACCAACCAACCAACCAACCAACCAACCAACCAACCAACCAACCAACAAAC
>Ga0136643_10014487_pt1 | contig 11829 bp, 8 predicted proteins | sample TergutLab28metaG_FD_96883 | JGI IMG/M metagenome (GOLD analysis project Ga0136643, IMG submission 96883) | Labiotermes labralis P1 segment gut microbial communities from Petit-Saut dam, French Guiana - Lab288 P1 (version 3) (version 3) | ecosystem: Host-associated > Arthropoda: Insects >...
CACTCACACACACACACACACACACACACACACACACACACACACACACACACACAGACAGACAGCACATGCTGATAATTTAAGCCTACATTTTGCTTGTAAGGAAACTAGTCTAGTAGTGTAGCATGCACGTGGTTAGTGCAGGTGACTGAACTAATGTCTTGGTGTGTTAGGCAGGGACACCTGGGCAGTGTAACTCTCCTCATGCAGCATGGTGCAGATCCTTCATTGCGTGATGGAGAAGGCTGTTCCTGCATACATCTAGCAGCACAATTTGGTCACACTGCTATTGTAGCATACTTTGTTGCGAAGGGTGTCAACATGAACATGCAGGACCGCAACGGCATGACACCACTTATGTGGAGCACCTATAAAGTTACTAGGTAAATCGTTAAATCACCTCCTCCTCCCTCCCCCTCCCCCTTCTCCCCCCTCCTCCTCCAGATGCACTGCAACCTTAGGTTTATTGTGCAGCCCTAAGTACTTCATTCAACACAGATTCAATAACCCTGTGCCTTGTATGAAGAGGCAAAGGTCCCTTACTGAAGCTGTGCTTAAGTCTTTTGGTTCGACAGTCAGCCTCCCAAAGACATTATAACGCTGATGAGCCAACGCCTCGCAACAGCAAATAATGTGCTGCACTGTTTCAGTCTCCATCCTGCAGAATCTGCAAATTGTATCCCCATCAAACAGGCCCATAATATACAGGTGCCCCCTTACAGGAGCATGCCCTGTGAAGATTGCAGTTACCATTTTTAGTTTATGCCTACTTAACTTAAGTAGGTCATCAGCTCATTTCTTACATGGTCTACCTATAAATAGTTTGCCATGTCTGAGGCCTGGCAGGTCTGTCCAGGCTCTAAGATGTTGCACTGCAGTCCAGTTCTTAATTGCTTCTCTTACCGAACACTTAGGTATTCCAAGAGCCGGCTCTGAACTGAGTAACGGCATGACTGACGCTTGTCTAGCAAGCTTATCATCTTCCTCATTGCCAGAAATGCCCCAGTGCCCCGGCACCCAAGTAAGGGTAACCTCATTCAGGCTGGCCAGAACAGAGAGAGCATCCAGTCATTCTGCAACCAGTCCTGAAGTCACTTTCGGGCTACTGAGTGCCTTAAGTGCAGCCTGGCTATCAGAAAAAATGAGAATCAGCTTATTCTTGTAAGCTTTTCTTATGTTTTCGCATGCACATTGTGGAATGGCATATATTTGTGTTTCGAAAACTGTGGCAAATTTACCCAGTGGGAAGCTAAAGCTTCTATTTGGTCTCAAGCCAAAAATGCCAGACCCTGTCCCTGAGTTAGCCCTAGAGCCGTCAGTGAACCAGATCAGAGCATCCTAAGGGAACACTGAGTCTTTATTGCCCCAATAATCCCAGTCTATAATGACATTGAAGATTTTGGAGTAATAATAAACTCGAATAGTGTGGTCTGACCGCATATCCAAGGTAGGGTCACTCACATTTTTCCAGATAGGTAGCAACCCTGCTTCTGCTTTAGGATCGGCTGGTTGCTCAATTATGTGCGGCCTGTAGAGTGCCATCCTTGCCTCCGCCAGGATCACCAGATCCAACGAAGTCAGATTCAAACGTATCTCCATTGCTGCAGTAGGGGTCGATTTTATAGCCCCCTTAATAGCTTGACAGGCCATTCTTTGAATCCTTTCTAATTGAGTTTTAGTGGTTTTTTGCATGACTTTGGACCACCATACCAAGGCACCATGAATTATGGATGGTGTAATTACCCTAGTATAGAGCCAATGCACCATATTAGGTCTGAGACCCCATTTCTTACCACATATGTGTCTAGTTACCGCAAAGGTGGGTTGCGCTTTATTAATTATTTTCTGCAAATGCTGGTTCCAGTTGAGTTTGGAGTCTAAGGTCACTCCCAAATACTTAACCTCATCCAGCATTGTAAGTTCTTTACCATAGAGTGTGAGAGGTCCTAAGCCCTCTGTGTTCCTTCGTTTGGTAAATGGGACTATGGCTGTTTTGTGAGGGCTAATATTCAGACCCTCTTTTACAGCCCATTTGACTACCACGTTCAGGGCCTCTTGCATAATCTCCCTGACAGTGCGTGATAACAATATCGTCAGCATAGCCGAATGTACTGAAGCCTAGGTCATTTGTGATAGTCAAAAGCCTATCAACAACTAGGTTCCACAAGAGGGGAGACAAAACTCCTCCCTGCGGGCATCCACCTATGACTTTGGCAGTCAAACTGCTGCCCATAATGGAGGTATGTACAAGTCTGCTTTCAAGCATGGACCTGACCCACCTGCAACAGATTTCCTCAAGTCCATGCTCTCTGGCAGCCGTAATTATTGCATTAAAAGAGGTATTGTCAAACGCCCCCTCAGTGTCCATGAGATCCATAAACTTATTATTTCTGTTTAAAATAAGGAGGAATTACCTGAGAAGTGGAAGGAGTCAATCATTTAACTTACCTATAAGAAGGGCAATAAAACAGATTGTAGTAATTATAGAAGAATATAACTTTTGTCCACTATATACAAATTTTATCCAAAATTCTGCTGTCAAGGTTAATTCCATATGCAGAAGAAATTATGGGGATCATCAGTGTGGTTTTTGATGCAACAGGTCAACTACTGATCATATATTTTGTGTTGTTGAAATACTGAGAAAAAATGGGAGTACAGTGAGGCAGTGCAGCTATATATAGACTTCAAGAAAGCTTATGATTCACTGAGGAAGGAGGTCTTGCAAAATATTCTCATTGACTGTGGTATGCTCATGAAAATGGTAAGGCTAATACAGATGTGTCTGAATGAAATCTGTAGCAGAGGCTTGGTGGGCAAACATTTGTCCAACATGTTGCTGTTAACCCTTTAATGCCTAATTAAATCCCTTCATGCTGCAGCAGCCTGCCGAGATTTTTAACTGGGGATTTTAATTCTTAATGCTTACTCTTAAAAAAAAAAAGCATATCTCTTAGACTTTTCCCTCAAATTTAATGAAATAAAATTTTGCACTCTGTTTATGAATTGGTTAATTTGGGAAAAATGTTCACCTCTTTTTATAATAAATTTAGGCCTCTGAATTGCATGCATCATATAAAATGTGGTGTAAATAGTTCATTACTGACATAATTGTCGTGGCTGCAGGTCTGTGACTGCTTGGATCACTGTTTTATCATGACACACAGTATTCACAATGGGGATGATTTACAGATATACTCTGGTTTAATATTCCTCCCATGATCCTCACCCTTATGTCACCCCTTTTCAATTTCAGTTGTTTTGGTCCAAAGTCACGGGCATGTCTTTTCTGTTGGGCCAAACTGTCCTGCGTGAATTTATTTTACATCTGACCAAGTCATCAAAAAGTCTTGGGCATGAAAAGAAATTGTCCATAAATATTTTGTATCCTAAGCCTTCAAATCTGCAAATCAAATGTCTAACAGTTGTGTATGTTGCAGTCATGTTGTCACTGGCGGAGTGTGAGTATGTACCCAATTGCAGTCTCATGTCATATGTATACCCTGAGTCATCACAAAGTTCGTAAATTTTGATGCCAAAAAAATTTTTTTTTTCTTTGAAATCTACTGCCTGAAGATAACCCTACCCTTGAATTTTACAGTTACCTCATTTACTGCCAAATGCTCTGAGGGGTTATAGAATTTAGCATAAGCCTCGGTCAGTGTGTCAAAGACAGTCCTTAGTTTCCATAGTCTGTCATATTCTTTGCCTTTGTGTGGTCTGTCTGAATTGTCTGCAAAATTTAGAATATGCAGTGTGTGTAAAAATTTGTGTCTTGTCATGGTCTCGCTGTAATACAGAGTTTGTAGCTGCCTGAGTCTCGACCAGTAGTCATGTGGTGTGTCTTTCGTGTCCCATCTGTAGAGCTAAGACAGTGAAAGTCATCATGTCCGGCAATGTAATGTCAGGCAGTTGGCAGTTAGGTCTGGCTTGTACATCTAAGTGTTGGTGCTAGTATAGATTGATCTGTTCCACCAGCAGATGAACAATTTCTGTGAAAAACAACATCAACACAGACAGTGGCATTCTGTCTTTGTTGATGTATGGAGCCTCACTTTTTTTCACAACTTTGCTGGACCAACAAAAGGACGAATATTTGTGTTCCTTAGTTGAGGCATTCCTCAGGTTTAATCCACCACTTGTTGCAGCCTGTGGTTCAACTTGTGCTGAGGCTTGTTTTTGTTGTTGTTGTTGTCGTCGTCGTCGTCGTTGTCATTGTTGTCATCATCGGTGTTGTTGTTCTTCAAAATCATCTTCAACATTGCTAGCCCCAGCACCTGATTCTGAGTCAGTATCAGCAACCAGGATTTCACTGATGACTTTCTCCGATTTTCTAGGTGGCCATTTCTGAACGCCTGCAATCGTCTCCATTATTTAGACTCCTCTCTTCGACTGGGCACAGTTTTAGAAACCTAATGCCACGAATATATGAGCTTCTTCTACAGTGACAGCCAAACAGATCTAAAGGTTCAATGTGACTACTGTATAAAATTCCAGCTATTGGAGGGTACCCAAGACATTTTTAGTAGATTGATGGCTGTGTGTTGTATGTTACTGTCCCACAGCCCCTACGGAGTACCCCAGCACTACAAGAGACACATCTGTGTGCCCTTTTGTATCTGTTAACATTGATTTTTGTGGATATCTCCAGTTTTTGAGCATTAGTTTTGTCTGAACTATATGGGTTCAGTAAGCCACTGAAAACATTTCTGGTCAACAGTTAGTGTTCGTTTCATAGGCCAATGTTGATATTTCAACCCACAATGGACTCCAATGCGAGCTATAAACAAAGCTGGCTGTTTCTGGAACCGTATTAGTCAGCTGGGACAAAATGCACAGTTGTTATGTGTTGACAAATAAATCAGGGTATTTGGAGGGTTTAGGAGGTGGAGGGGTTTGATTCTGGCTCCAGAAAGAAACCCTGACCTTCAAGGGTCCTGGAGTTTGGCAAAACTCAGCAGTATATCCGATAGGAGTGAAAAAAATTCCTCCGAAATTCAACAGACTGTTTGCGACCTCTTCGTAGGTCGTTCAGCAGTTTAAAGGGCAAATGCCTTATAGATTGTTCAGCAGCAAAAGTTTAAGAATGGTTTGAAACAAGGAAACACTTTATTGCTATTGCTTTTTAACTTTCCTTTAGAGTATGCCATTAGGAGGGTTCAGGTAAACCACAAAATTAAATTAAATTATAGGTACTGGTTTTTGCTGATGATGTTAATATATTGGGCCAAAGCATACAAACAATTAAGAAAAACACAGAAACTTAAGTAGTTGCTGGTAAGGAGATTGGACTAGATGTAAATTCTGATAAAACCAAGTACATGTCTCGAAACCAGAATGCAAGGCAAAATCACAATATTAAAATTGATGATAGTTCATTTGAAAGGGTGGAACAGTTAAAATGTTTGGGAACAACCGTAGTGAATCAAAACTCTATTCTGGAAGAAATTAAGATCAGGGAATGCTTGCTGTCATTTGTTGCATAATCTTTTGTTTTCCAGTTTGCTGTCCGATAATAAAAAGATTAAGATATACAAAACCATAAGTTTGCTTGGTCGCTCACATTGAGGGAGGAATGCAGGGTGAGAGTATTTGAGAATAGGGTGCTGAGGAGAATATTTGGGCTGAAGAGGGACGAGGTAACAGGATAGTGGAGAAAACTACATAATGAGGAGCTTACTGATCTGTACAACTAACTGAATATTATGCATGTGTTCAAATCGAGAAAAATGAGTTGGGTGGGGCTGGGCATGTGGCATGTATGGGGGAGGGGCAAGGAGTATACAAGGTTTTGGTGGGGGAAACTGAGGGAAAGAGACCACTCAGAAAACCCGGGTATAGATGGGAGGACAGTATGAAGATGGATATTCAGGAATTGGGATTGGGGAGAGCGTGGACTGAATTGATCTGACTTAGGATAGGGACGGGCTTTTGGCTCTTATGAATGCGGTAATGAACCTTCAGGTTGCATAAAATGCAGGGAATTTCTTTACTGGTTATGTCCTCAAGAAGGACTCAGTAAGTAAGTTAGTAAGTAATTAAGTAAATAAGTAGGTAGGTGGGAGGGAGGGTGGGTGGGTAGGTAGGTAGGTAGATAGGTAGGTAAAGTAAGTAAAGTGAGTAGTTAAGTAAGTATTCCTGCAGGATACCTTAATTCAAAAAAAAGTATTTTAGGAAGGTATTCTTTATCAGAAACACTTGTACATCCAGGCTAGGAGTTATTAGAAGGTTTGATGCCCTTTTGTTGCAGTCTTTTTCTTTCGGGCTTCATTTAAAGATAATTGACATACAAATAGCAGTAACATGTCTGACAAAGAAAGAATGGAAAGGTTAAAGAAAAACAGTACTGACATGATTTTTTTTGTAGAGGTGTTTGGGAGGTATGGACAGCAAAAAATTTTCATAGTTTTTTATAATTCCTCTGAGGTTTTGAAAAATTTTAATATTTTATCCTTTTTTCTTGTCCTTTGTAGTCTTGACCCAACACGTCTCCTCTTAACATTTGGTGCATGCACGACAACACAAGATAAGCTGCATGGTAACACAGCATTGCACTGGGCAATCCTTGCTCAGAATCACACTGCAGTCTCCACTCTCATCATGCATGGGGCAAGCCTCGACATTGCCAATGCACAGGTCAGAACCATTTTGTGTATTAAACTTTTATCCCTCTTATCTCATAGGTGAGTGTTCACTTATTCTAAACTATGGTATGGTCAGTTCCTGTTTATTTACGCTAATGAAATGGTTAAGACGAATGAGTGACTGAAAATTATGGATCATCCAAATATATTGGTTTGTACTTTTACTACACATGCTACTTAACTGTTTGGCACTGGAATTAAATGCCGTCAGTGATCTACAGAAGCCTGGAATTTAAGTGGGTGCTGAGTTGTGTAAGAGCAGATATATGCAATGTGATATTGTGCATTTTGAATATCACACTGCACGATACATATGTATAATATTTGGTGCCAAAGGGTTAACCACTTCCTGAATACTGGGTCTATACATGTGGCTTCTGTTTTGACCGAGAGTGTGTAATGTCTGATGTTTTTTTGAGTTCAAACCTCTTCTTATGTCAGTTCATTATGTGCCTTGCAGCTGTCATACTGGTTTTACCTACATATCAGAATACCCTGTATGACAATACTTCATTGCAGTTTTATATTAAAATAACTGTACAAAACATTTTTAACTTTGTGGTTACATGGCAATCCCTGATTTTCAGGGGATGAATTGAAAAATTTCTTATTTTGCATTTGGGTAAATATGCATTGAAGCCCTCACTGACCCATGTAGTCTATCAAATTGTCAGCATAATGTAGTGCCACATTGCAAATTCTGATCTTCTTCAGTCTTGCCCTGCTCATTCTGTTCCTTATCCCTTTGTTTTGTGGCATTACTGATAATATCTGTGAGTTGTATAATATTTATTCCATTCTTTAAGGTTTTCTTCATTCATATTTTGAACTCTTTCAAAACATACACCACATTAGTAATGTCAGGCTTGTTTATGTATTTACTGGCAAAATATTGAACATTATCTGGCTCCAATTTAGACAAAGTTCCCTTCATGTTCAGAGAAGCTGTGTACTAAATGTATCATCCAGCAATGTCCCCCCACCAGATGTCATAACATTGCCTTCCTGATAAAGAGTTCAGAGTGTTCAGTAGTAGTGTTGTGTTGATGCAGTCACATCTTGATATCTGTATGTTGAATTGGGACTGTAATGTTATGGCAGAAGGGGGAGGGGCACAACTTTACAGTGATGAAACATAGCCAGTCATTGTTAACACATCACTTCAAAGATAAAACGTTTGGAAGCAGTTCTACCTGTGGCATCCCCCTTCCCCATTTCCTCTTCTAACCATTAATCCCTTTCTGGTTTCTCTCTTCCATACCATGTACTGGTCGTTTGAGTTAAGAAAGAGATGAAAGTCTAGTTCGTATGTGATTGTATACATATGTGACTGTGTGGTAGAAATGAAACTTTAATTATCAGTTCATGGGTAACGTGTAAATTAGGTGATACATTTGCAAGCCATTGGGACCTGACTGTCCTTTATTTCTCTGATGGCTGATAACAGCAACTTCTTTCTCAGAAAACTCCATTTGACAGTGTTGTTATTTAATCTGCTTTGCAATGTTGTTGTGGAAATCAGTTAGTGTAACTGGGATGAAGTGGTTTGGTGCCAATGTAACCATAACCAAATGTTTATGCTTATTATTAGTACACATACAGAAATCTTCCCAGTGCTGGCAATGACTCAAAATCTTCAGTATGATGGAATTTAAACTGTGTCTTTGGCTGCAGGGTGATACTCCATATAGCCTCCTTCAGTCCCACAAAAATGCACCATGGGTTGGTAAAAAGGTGCATGATAAGATCCAAGAAATGTCTGGATCAAAGCGCCGTAACCCATGCTACAGGATCACGCGAGATAAGGTAAGTGAACCCAATGATCTGTTTCAAGATGGTGCACCACACTCACTCTCATGATGTAGTTTGTAGCAATGTTTTGGAAGAAATATATGTAGTTGGGAACAAGGTAGAACTCTTATGTTCTAGAACATTAAAAAATTTATTGTCCTTAGGTGGGTGATTGTCAAATACTGGTTCAAGCTAAAGTGTTACATCATTCCCCTGTAGTAATCTGGTATTTCTTTAATAAATTTTATATAGGTATGTGTGGAATCATGCACATCTTCAGCAGGATTCTAAGAAACAAATTAAAAAATTACAGTTAATGATATTTAATCGGCAGTGTTGTTGAAGATTCAGGTGTTCTTGGATGTTGTGCCATGTCAACTGATAAACAATGGGAGGTAAGTATTTACCAGTCACTAAACTGTAACATCTCAAAAGACCTGAATCCATATTGAGTGTGGTCTGTAGATGTTGTATACGCTTTCAGTTGTGTGAAAAATTTCCATGCAGTGTTGCAATTCATACTATGTATGCTGTAATATTGCATGTGTCAAGTGTCTTACCTTCTTCAGTTCTGGGCAGCTGTCTTTTCAGGCTATAAAATCTGATGAAAAGTGTCTTACAGAGGATATTGCAGTTGTTGGATTTTAGGACTGGGTCACTGCAGGTTTTTGGGTTTGACTTGTTTTGACTTCAAATGAATGCTGCACTAATTTGCTGGATCTGAACTTTCTGATACAGAGGAGGGTAGTGTTTGGGAGACATGAGCATGCATGGGAGGTAATTAGAAAGGTGACTTAAGAGGAGTGAAGTGGGAAGTTGTGAAGTGGACTGAACTAGGACAGGGTATAGTCAAGTAGCTGAACTTTCTGAATATGGTGCTGAACCCTTGGGCTCCAATGAAACAGGATATTTCTTGGCCATGTGAAGATCATTGATTTTGAATTTTCTCATTATGTATTTTTCTTCATCCTGTGTTTCCTTCTGTTTCCCATGTTTAAATAGTGTCCTCAGCAGTTTGTACTTAAATGCCATAGAATGTGTTCACACTTACAGCATATGCATGCACACACACTGTGCATGCAACTCCCCATTTCATATGGCTTGATGGTAGCTTAAAACCATGAGAATCATACTGGATAAGCTTACACATTGTTTTAATAACCTGTTGAGGTCAGCAGACTGGACTGTAACTCTTAAGTCTGTTCCAGAGGCTGCGTTTCTGGTGCATGGTGTCAACACCATTCCTGGCCTTCTACACTGTGGGCATCATTCTGCAATCTAGTCAGAACTATCTAGTCAAGCTGGGACTTCTTATGACTTGCTATATTATTGTGTACATGGCAAGTCAGGTTGTGTTTGATGACCGGCTCATGAATCTACTGCCTATGTCAATCTATCTGGCCACTAAGGTACCTAATGTGAACAGTTACCAGATACAACATATCTTTCACATACTTCCAGTAATATATGCTGCAGATATACCATATTTGTTTGAATAAAACAGGTGATCTCAAGTGTCAAAAGTTGGATTCTTGTAATATTTCAGCTGTTGAAGATTTAGATTTACAGATGCAATCCAAGTATGGTGCAAGTGTAGCGTAAATTCATGAAAAATGTATGCAGTGGCTGAAATGACTGTTCACATGCACATTTTAAGCAATCTTAGTTACAATTTATAAGCCTGTAACACATGCAGGATGTGAATATGTGATATACATTGCCTTAGTACAGTTGGTAATGACAGGATGATGACTGCATGAAGTTGTGGTGTGGGAAAAATACAAGTGCTACTTAATTTAGGATCATGACATGATGCATGATGGTAGGCCTTTTAAAAAAATGTGCAGCCCTTGTAAAGGTAACTTTTTTTGAGGGAAGAGAAACAACAGAATGGTGGCTTCATTTGGGTTTGGTCTGATAGTTGTAACTAAGGAACCATTAGAAATTTACATTACCTTGATATGGCATTAAAGACATGATTTGTTTGACTGAAAGTCCATGTAATATGAAAGTAGAATTAATGAATTGTGTTCATTGTGTTGTAGATAATTTATATTCATTTCTTGAACACATATTTCAAAACTCCATGTGTTTCAAGATTATTGGCAGCAAAATATAAATGCAACTACCATGCAGAAGTGATAAGAAAACTTTATATGTCATTTCAGTTCTGGATGTATGTGACATGGTTTGTGTGGATCTCTCCTCATGTGGACCTGTGGCTGTCAGTGGTGTTTATTTTATGGTCTGGTGTGTTGTGGTACAACTTCCTACGTGCATGGCGGGGTGACCCAGGTGTGCTGTGCAGCACTCAGGAACAGAAATACAGGGTCTGTGCCAGCTCTGGCCTTACAGTACATCTTTACACTTTTAAGAAATTCTTTAACTGGTGAAAAGAAGGCTAATCCAAATTTATGTTATGTCCGTATCATCATCATCATCATCATCAGCAGCAGCAGCAGCAGCAGCAGCAGCAGTAACAACTTAACAGCCTTGTGTGGGCCTTTTTTCCTTCAATAGTTTGCCACCATTTTAAGTTTAAATTATTACTTGAAATTATTTAATGAAATAAAATGCAATGTATGAAGTTCTTTATTTCCCTGTATACAGGTACATAATGTGTGTCTGGAAATTTTTGTAGAGTGGTCACTACTTTCTGATATACCGTGTTACTAAGAACTGTAAAGCATGTACATCTGTGAGGCAGATACCATACAAACGGGAATAGAAGACGAGAAATTTTCTTATTTGTGTTCTGCAAGGTCAGGGGTTTCTTTGTTGTGACACACATTTTTAAACATTTTCTATGTAGGTATTTTCCTGAAAATTGGAGAGCTTAAAGGGGGGTCATTTTATATTTGGATGAATAAAATATGTTTTCCACACTCAATCTTTCCCTTTTTTAATACTTTCTTGTCTTTGGTATTCATATGTTACAAATGAATTCTGTTGTTGCAAACCAGTTGTATAGGTATTCTCACACTGCACAGTCAGAAACTATTTTCTGTTGTTTTGTGTTAAATATTTACTATTTCAAATGATATTTTGATTAAGATTTGTAGATTTTAGTGAGGTATACTCTTTTTTTAGTGTCTGATTTTTGCACGCTTTGTTTTGAGTAGTTTAGTAAATTTCACTTTCATTTTTGTATGATGTGTGATTCATGTTGGGAAGAAGTTTTTATTTCTTCAACAACTTTTAGTGTAGACCCTCGGATCCAAATTTCTTCAAAATAGGTTTACTGATTTTGTAAGTAAAGTCTAACCGATATATATATATATATATACAGGGTGTCCCAGGAGGAAAGGACCTAACTTCGGGAGAGTGTTCCTTAGGTCAAACTGTAACGATATAACCCAAAACACCTATATCCAAAGTTCAATGGTTACGGAGA
>Ga0136643_10014488_pt1 | contig 11829 bp, 9 predicted proteins | sample TergutLab28metaG_FD_96883 | JGI IMG/M metagenome (GOLD analysis project Ga0136643, IMG submission 96883) | Labiotermes labralis P1 segment gut microbial communities from Petit-Saut dam, French Guiana - Lab288 P1 (version 3) (version 3) | ecosystem: Host-associated > Arthropoda: Insects >...
AGGCCCGAACACCGCCCTGACGCCGGTGCCGCAATGGCGGCGCTGGGGGTGCCGCAGCCGACACCCACCCTCGTGGACTTCACCAACCCGGCGACGCAGCACGGACGTTGGGCAGGGGAGGAGGGCTGCGACGTCGTCCTCGACTCTGCCGGGGACAAGAAGATCCAGGTCATCAAGGTCATCCGTGAGCTGACGTCGCTCGGGCTGAAGGAGGCCAAGGACCTTGTCGACGCGCCGTCGGGGGTGGTGTTGCGGGGGGTGAGCGCCGATACCGCGGCGAAGGCCGAGGCCGCCCTGCGGCGCGTCGGCGCGACAGTGACGGTGCGCCCGCCCCTGCGCACGTCGCAGCGTGACGCTTCGGCCGTGCTGGACGTCGTCCTCGACTCCGCCGGGGACAAGAAGATCCAGGTCATCAAGGTCATCCGTGAGCTGACCTCGCTCGGGCTGAAGGAGGCCAAGGACCTCGTCGACAAGCCACCCAGGCCGGTCCTGGAAGCGGTGAGCCCCGAGACCGCCGCCAGGGCCGAGACCGCCCTGCGGCGCGCCGGCGCGACAGTGACCCTGCGCCCGGCCCGGCGCCCGTGGTGACGTGGGCGGAGTCCTCGTCCTGAGCCTCCTCCTGGGACGCCGGATCCACTCGCGCCCACCCCTCGACGAAGGTGAGTTGCTCCCGAACGCGCAGGCGGGGAGCGGTGCTTCCGTCACCTGAAGGATTCCCGAACCGGGCGTGAACACGGGCGTCCATGCTGCTCGGGACGGCGGGCCGGGTCGCGTGGCAGGGGAACCGGTGCCGCCGCTGTCGCGCGGCGCCTGGCCGGCGGCCACGGTGACGAGGAGGTCTGGCTGATGATGTCCCGAAGATGCTCGCGGGGTGCCCGGGTGCTGGGCGTGGCGCTGTTCGTGACTCTGGCCGCGGCCGGGTGCGGCGGCTCCGGGGAGGGGGCTTCCTCGTCCGCCGGCCGGCCAGGGCCGGCCGGCGGCGACAGTACCGGCGACGGCGGCGGAACCTCCGCGGCCAAGCCGCCGGTGAGCCGCTGCGGGCTCGTCTCCGTCCAGGAGGTCGAGCAGTTGGGAGGCGTGTCCGTCACGGCGAAGCCGAGCCGGCTCAACTCCACGGGCTGCGAGTACGCACACGACGGCGTGCTGATCTCCTCGACCGCGCAGCGCGACGAGGCCAGGGCCTTCGCCGACGACATGCTCGCGGGAGCCCGCAAGAAGCCGCTCTCCGGCGTCGGTGAGGAGGCCTACTCCTACGACGCCTCCGATCACGGGACGTTCGCCGTCCTCTTCCGGAAGTCGGGCACCTGGGTCGCGATGACGGTGGTGGCCGACCGGCCGGACAACGCCGCGCGGCTGAACGACCTGGCCCGGAAAGTGGCCGCCCGCATCTGACACCGGCGGCCGGAGTCACCCCGGGAGGACGCGACCGGACGGCCAGCGGCCCGAAGGATTCCTGAACACGGCGCGAACACGCCGGTCGACGATGGCCCCAGGGGATGCGGCGCCGCGCGCGCCGGCCATGGCGAACGGATCACGGCATGAGAATCTTCCGGCTGCTGCCGGCTGTCGCACGGCGGGCCGCGGCACTCCGCGCCGAGAAGCGGGTCGCGGCGGTCGCGGTCGCGCTCGTGCTGACCACCACCGCGGCATGCGGTGGAGCGCCCGGGCGCGGGCACGACGGCCCCCGTCCGGCCGGCACGTCCCAGAAGGCACTCACCTACGGGACCGGGCCGGTCCGCGACCCGTCGATCACCTACCAGCCCGACGTCGTCATCGTCGAGGGCGGACCGGGAGCGATCCGGGAGGCGTCCGGCGACGGGCTGACCTGGACCATCGACGGAAACGCCCGCGGTGCCAAGGACGTTCGGCCCGGGAAGGTCCTGGACGCCACCAGCCGCGCGCTGGGGCGGGTGCAGGAGGTGCGCCGGGTGCGCGGGGACGTCGTGGCCACCCTGGGCCCGGTGGGGTTCACCGAGGTCTTCCGCGACGCCCACCTCACGCTCGACCAGGACGTCGACGACGGCGCGCTCCGCTACCTGGAGATCCCGGACCTGCCCGGGGCGGTGACCGTGCCCGCGGACGCCCCGGCGACCGCCCGGGCGACCGGACCGGCCTCGGCGCGCGTCGCACACCGGGGGAGCGTCGGCACCGCCCTCGCCCGCGGACCGGTCCGGCTCGCCGCCGCGGCCGAGGGCACCCTGCCGCCGGCCAGGTCCAGCAGCGTCACGGCGGACCTCGGGGAATGGAAGGTCCAGCCGTACCGCGGCCAGGGGGCGTTCGGCCTGAAGGTCGACCACAAGGCCGCGGCCGGGCTCAAGGTCTTCGTCGACTTCTCGCTGAAGGCCGAGAAGCTGCACCTCCGCGCCGACGTGCCGATCTCCGGCGGCCGGGTCGGCGCCGGCGCCACGTTCGCCGTCGAGGGCATCAAAGGCGTCGCGGTCAGCATCGCCGCCGGTGCGGCCAACGGCGTCCTGGACAACGGCAAGATCCGGGCTGAGGTGCCGGTCCGGATGACCCTGCCGATCGGAGGGACCCCGTTCGCCTTCGAGGTCAGCTGGAAGTTCAGCGTCTCCACCGCACTCGGCGGCGACAACACCACGGTGACCGCTGCCGGCGAGTGGGCGCTCGACGGCGCGATCGGCATGGTCAAGGGCTCGGTCGTCACCCCGAAGCTCTCGGTGGTCGCCAGCACAATGGAAACGAACAGCGGGATCTCCGTCGGAGTCAGCGGCATCGCCACCGCCGTCGAGTTCAAGGTCCAGGTCGGTGTCGGCGTGCCCGCCGCCTTCGCCGGTCCCTACGCCAAGCTCGTCATGGACTTCGGGGTGACCAACGGCTCGGCCTTCGGCGCCCCGCTGACCCGCTGCGTCGGAGCGACGCTGGACGGCAGGGTCGGTGGGGGCGTGGGGGCCTCCGTCTCCGCCGTGGCCTTGGCCGCCCTCAAGAAGCTCCTGCCCGCGATGAACTTCGCGTTGGAGCAGGAGAGTCTGACGCCTTTCGTCCACCGGCAGCAGACGCTGCCGGACGTACCGCTGTGCAGGTCCTGACACCGACAGGAAGGCAGACGTGAGGATCCCGATGAACCGCGACCGTCACCGTGACCCTGACCGCGACCGTCACCGCGAACGTGACCGCCGCCGCCGTCGCACCAGCGGCCGCCGTCACACCCGCAGCCGTCCGCTGCCGCTGCCGCTGCCGCTGCCGCTGCCGCTGTCGCGGCTCGCGCCGCTGACGGTGGTCGCCCTGCTCGCGCTGTCCGGCTGCGGCGGCCACGGGCAGGACTCGGCCGCCGGCCCCTCGGCGGCCGGGCCGGCCCCGGCGACCCGGACTCCGGAGAAGGCCACCGAGGCGCCGTCGCCGGACGCGAAGGCGGTCGACCCCTGCGCCGTGGTGACCAAGCAGGAAGCGGAGAAGCTGGCCGGCACACCGCTCGACCCAGCGACGGCGGTACGGGAGACCTGCACCTACACCGGTCCCGTCACCGGGCCGACCGCCCAGGTGGAGATCTTCGTCGGGGACGGCGCGAAGAAGTACCTCGACATCGAACGCGACCTCGGGCACACGCTCAGGCCGCTGGCCGGAGTCGGCGACGAGGCGTACGCCGAGGACGAGGCGGTCTTCCTGCGCGGCGCCGACCGGTGGGTGTCGATCCGCCTGGTGCGCCTCAACGACCCGGCGGAGAACCGCGCGCCGCTGGAGGAGGTGGCCCGCAAGGCGGCCACGCGGATCTGACCCGTGGCCACCGTGCGCCCCGCCCCTCCCGGCAGCCCCCGCGATCCCACGCGCCGTCGTACCCCGCCGGGAGTGCGTCCCGGAGTTCCCGAAACCACCCGACCCGTCCGCCTTCGTGGTGAGTATCCTGACGCGGTGACCACCAGCGTCGGAGGGGCTGCGGGCGCTGACCGGGTGAGCGATCCCGAGTCCGTCGCGCGACTGGCGGAGTCGGCGCTGCACCACGGCCGCTGCGACGAGGCGCTGCGGCAGCTCGCGACGATCCCCTCGGAGGCGCCGCTGCCGGCCCGACTCGCCTGGCAGCTCGGCCGGGTACTCCACCAGCGCGGCGAGTTCGAGGCCGCCGAGGCGCTGTACGGGCGCGCGGCGGGCGGGGCCGGGGACACCGGCGCCGACCGGGCCCAACTGCTGGCCGGCCGGTCGGCCGCCCGCTGGGCCCGGGGCGACCGGGCGCGGGCGCGGAGCCTCGCCGACGAGGCGGTGCGGGTCGCCGAGTCGAGCCGCGACGACGCCGCGCTGGCGGCGGCCTGCCTCGCCCAGGCGCTCGCCGCCTTCAGCGAGGGCGACCGCGCCGCCAACGAACACGCCTACGCGCGGGCGTTCGCGGCCGCCGAACGGGCCGGGGACGTCGGCCTCCAGTTGCGGATCCGCTCCAACGTCGGCTCCCGCCTGGTCGAGGAGGGGCGTCCGCGCGAGGCGGTCGACGCGCTCACCGAGGCGATCCGGCTCGGTGAGGGCGCCGCCCAGCCGACGCTGCTGGCGCTCGCCCTGCACAACCGCGCCGAGGCATGGCTGGGGCTCAGCGACCTCCACGCCGCGCGCGCCGACGCCGGCCGTGCGCTCACCCTGTGGCAGCGGGAGGGCTCGCCGCTGGCCGCGTTCGGACTGCTGATGACCGCCCGGGTGCACCTGGCCCGCGGCTCCGCCTGGCAGGCGACGGCGGCCTACCGCGAGGCCGTGGCGATGGCCGAGCCGGACGGCAACGCCCAGGTCGTGGCCCAGGCATGGGCGGGACTGGCGCGCACCTGCTACGCCGACGACCCGGTGGAGGCGGCGCGGTACGCGGAGTTGTCCCGCACGCTGCCGAGCGCCGCCGGGCCCGTCATCGGCGAACTGGCCGCGGGCTGGGTCGCGTTGTGCGGCGGGGACACGGACTCGGCCGCCCGGCACGCCGCGGACGTCCGCTCGGAGGCCGGCCGCCGCCGCGACCCGGCCGGGCTGGCCGAGGCGATGGAACTCGCCGCGCTCGCCGCACACCGGGCTGACGCGGCCGCGGCGCCGGGGCGCACCAGCGCACGCCGTGCCGCCGGGCTGGTGGAGGCGGCCGCGGTCTGGGCCGACACGGGCAACGAGGTCGCGCTGGCCACCAACGCGCTGCTGCGTGCGCGCCACGCGGGCGACCGGCTGTCCGAGGACGTCGCCTGGCAGCGGCTGCACCGGCTCGGAGTGCGCGACGACGTGTGGCACATCGCCGGGCCGCTGGCGGCGATCGGTCCGCCGCCCGTCCCCGAGGTCGCCGTGCAGGCCCTGGGCCATCTGGCGGTCCTGCTCTCCGGAACGCCCGTGCCCCCGGCCGGATGGCAGTCGCGGAAGGCCCGTGAACTCGTGAAGGTGCTGGCGGGCCGGATGGGAGGACCGGTCACCCGGACCGCGCTGGCCGCCCTGCTGTGGCCGGACACGGCTCCGGAGGTGGCCAACCGCCGTCTGTCGGTGCTGATCTCGACGGCGCGTGGCATCCTCGACCCGGAGCGGCGGCACCCGGCCGACCGCTTCCTGGTCAGCGACCACTCCAGCGTGCGGCTCGACACCGAGCACGTCGCCGTCGACACGGCCCGCTTCCACGACGCGGCCCGTGCGGCCCTCGCGGCGGACGCCGCGGCCGACGGCAGCCGGGACACCGGTGCCGCGGTGGACGTGGTGGCGCGCCTCGAAGTGGTCGTCGGCATGTACACCGGCGACTTCGGCGACGACGGCGAGATCGCGGGGGAGTGGAGCGAACGCCCGCGCGCCGCCTTCGCCGAGCTGCACCGCGACGTCGTCCGCACCCTCGCCCGGCGCTGCCTGCGGCTGGGCCGCTGCGACGCGGCATCCGGCTGGTACCTGCGGCTGATCGGCGACGACGCCTACGACGAGTCGGCCCACCTCGGACTGATCGCCGCCCTCTCCGCCGCGGGCCGCCACGGCGAGGCCCGCCGCCGCTACCGCGACTACGCCGAGCGGATGCAGGAGATCGACGTCGTCGCGGCCCCCTTCCCCGCGGAGTGACGGGCGGCGGCGGGCAGGTGCCTGCCGCAGCGGTGCCGGGGCCGCGCCGAACGCCGGCCGCCCGGACCGCTCGCCCCCACTGATCGGGGTCCGCGCGTCAGCGCGGTGCCATCCGCAGGGCGCCGTCCATCCGGACGACCTCGCCGTTGATGTAGTCGTGTTCGAGGAGGAACCGGGCCAGCTCGGCGAACTCGTCGGGCCGGGCGAGGCGTTGGGGGAAGGGCACACCGGCGGCGAGCCCGGCGCGGAACTCGGCGGAGACGGTGGCCAGCATCGGCGTCTCCACGATTCCGGGCGCGATGGCGTTGACCCGGATCCCGTACTGCGCGAGGTCGCGGGCGGCAGGCAGGGTGAGCCCCACGACGCCCCCCTTGGACGACGCGTACGCGGCCTGCCCGACCTGGCCTTCGTAGGCCGCGATGCTGGCGGTATTGACGATCGCGCCGCGCTGTCCCTGGTCGAGCGGTTCGGTGGCGGCGATCTGCGCCGCGGCGAGAGTGAGGACGTTGAACGTCCCGATGAGGTTGACCTGGATCACCTTGGCGTAGAAGGCGAGATCGTGGGGGCCGTTCCTGCCCAGGATGCGCATGGACGGTCCGATGCCGGCGCAGTTGACGGCGGCACGCAGGGGGACGTCCGCCGACGCGGCGACCGCCACCGCGGCGGCGACCGCGTCGGAGTCGGTCACGTCGACGGGCACGTAGGTGATGCCGTCGGTGTCCGTGGTCCCGTCGATCGCCGGGGGAAGGTCGAACCCGAACACCCGCACCCCTCGCCCGGCGAGGGCGGCTGCCGTTGCCGCGCCCAGGCCGGAGGCCGCGCCGGTGACGATCGCGGCCGTGTTCTCGAGCTTCATCTTCCGGTCTCCTTGGTCCACCGTGCGGCCGCCGTCCGGCCCCGGTCGTCGAGGTGAGTTGTTACTTTACCAAGCTAATTAATCGTGCTCGCGCGCGCCACGGCCCTTGACATGCCTCGTGGGCCATGTGACGGTGTGGGCATTATTTAGGGATGTTAAGCGATTGCCCCGAGGGTGCTGTCCCCGTCCTCGGCGAGCGCCTCGAAGGAGTGGCATGAAGCTGAGGTTGTCACCCGAGCACGTGGCCTTCCGTGCCGGGCTGCGGGAGTTCTTCACCACTCAGGTGCCGCAGCACATCCGGGACACGGTGGCGGCCCGCGAGGAGCTCACCAAGGAGCAGATGGTCGAGTCGATGCGCACGCTCGACGCCGCCGGCATCGCCGTGCCCGACTGGCCGGCCGAATGGGGCGGCAGGGACTGGACTCCGCTCCAACGGCACATGTGGCACGAGGAGATGCAGCTGGCCTGCGTCCCGCCGCCGATCACCTTCAACGCCTCCATGGTCGGTCCCGTCATCGCCGCCTTCGGCTCCCAGGAGACCAAGGAGCGCTTCCTGCCGGCCACCCGGAACGTCGACATCTGGTGGTCGCAGGGGTTCTCCGAGCCCGACGCCGGATCGGATCTGGCCGCTCTGCGCACCTCGGCGGTGCGCGACGGCGACCACTACGTCGTCAACGGCCAGAAGATCTGGACCTCCTACGCCCAGTACGGCGACTGGATCTTCACCCTGGTGCGCACCGATCCGGACGCTCCCCGCAAGCAGGCCGGTATCTCCTTCCTCCTCATCGACATGGCGTCGCCCGGCGTCACCGTCCGGCCGATCCGGCTCATCGACGGCGGAAGCCTCGTCAACGAGGTCTTCTTCGAGGACGTCCGCGTGCCCGTCGGCAACCTCGTCGGTCAGGAGAACCACGGGTGGGACTACGCCAAGTTCCTCCTCGGCAACGAGCGGGTGGGGATCGCGGGCGTGGGCGGGACCAAGTGGCTGCTGGCCGAGGCCAAGACGTGGGCCGGGGACCGGTTGCGCGAGGATCCGCTCCTCGCCGCGGACTTCGCACGGCTGGAGAACGACCTGCTGGCGGTCGAGCTCACCTCGATCCGGGTCGCCGCCGGCTCGGCGGACGGCAAGGCCCAGCCCGCCTCCTCCGTCCTCAAGCTCGCGGGATCCGAGCTGCAGCAGGCGGTCACCGAACTCGTCCTCAACCTCGCGGGCGAGCAGGGGCTTTCCTCGTCCCCGGTCGCGGGAGCACCGGCATGGACGCGCGCGGCCGCTCCGAACTACCTCCATCTGCGGGCCGCGAGCATCTACGGCGGTTCCAACGAGGTGCAACGACAGATCATCGCCGGCACGATCCTGGGGCTCTGAGACATGGACTTCGACTACACCGACGAGCAGCGGGACATCCGGGACGCGGTACGCGGCCTGCTGAGCACGACCTACGCCACGATCGACGGTCGCCGCCACGCCACGGCCAAGGACCCGGGCTTCGACGAGCACATGTGGTCGAGGCTGGCCGAGATGGGAGTGCTCGGTCTGCCGTTCCCGGAGGAGCTCGGCGGGATGGGGGCAGGGCCCGTCGAGGTCGGCGTGGTGGCGGAGGAGATCGGGCGCGTCCTCGCTCCCGAGCCCTTCGTCGAGGCGGTCGTGCTCTGCGGCGGGCTCCTCGCGCGAGCGGGCGCCGACGTCTCCGGAATCGCCGACGGCACCGTCCTGCCGGCGTACGCCGCCGGTCCGGGCGTCAACGCCCGGCGCAGCGGCGGCGGTTGGGTGGTGGACGGCGAGGTCTCGCCGGTGCTCAACGGGGCGCGTGCGGACCTGCTCGTGGTGGTCGCCGAGGTCGGCGGAACTCCGGCGCTCTTCACGACGGCCCAGGGCGAGCGGACGGCGTTCAGTACCTACGACGGCGGGCGCGCCGCGCGGGTGACCTTCGACGGAACGGCCGCGGAACCCCTCGGCGACCCCACGGCCGACGCGACCGGTGCGATCGCGTACGCACGCGCGCGTGCGCAGGTGGCCTATGCGCACGAGGCGCTCGGTGCCATGGAACGCGCCCTGGGGGTCACCCGTGAATACCTGTGCAGCCGCCACCAGTTCGGGAAGCCGCTGAAGGAGTTCCAGAACCTCCGATTCCGCGCCTCCGACATGTACGTCTCCCTCGAACTCGCGCGCAGCTCGGTGCTCTGGGCGTCGATGGTGCTGGCGGAGGGCGACGAGGCGGAAGGCGTCGACGCCGCGTCGCGCGCCAAGCTCCGGGTCGCCGAGTCCGGCCGTCACATCGGCCAGGAGGCGATCCAACTGCACGGTGGGATCGGGCTGACGGCGGAGTACCAGGTCGGCCACTACCTGATGCGGCTCACCGCCATCGAGCACCTCCTGGGCGACCGGCGTCACCATCTCGCGCGTCTGGCGGCGGCCGTCGGCGACCACCGCGTCGTCGACCCCCTCCGGTAGGACGCGCTCCGGCCCGGCAGCCGGCTCTCGTCAACTGCCCCGGCAAAGGCCCTGGCACATTCGATTAACCATGCTAAATTCTTGCGACAGCAAGGGAGGTCTCATGGCAGCGTCGGTCACCACACGCGAAGCCCGGCTCACCCACGACGGCGCGGACCCGATCACCGCCGGCTCGTTCGAGGTGGTCGAACGGGGGCTGCCGAGCGCGGTGGACGGCGAGAGCGTCATCGACGTTCGGTATGCCTCCCTGGATCCCTCGCAGCGGATCCGACTCCGGTCGGAGAGCGCCGGCTTCGTCCCTCCCGCGGGCGTCGTGGGCACCGTGGTGGACTCCAGGAGCGACCGGTTCGGCGTGGGGGACACGGTGATCGCGCCGGGCGCCTGGGCCACCACGGTGTGCGTCCCGGCCGCGGCCGCCGAGCGGTACGAGGCCCCGGACGGTGTGGCCCTCCACCACGCCGTCGGCCTGCTCGGCCTGACCGGCCTCACCGCGTACTTCGGTGTGACGCGGGTGCTCCGCCCGCTCGCGGGCGAGAAGATCGTCGTGACCGGCGCGTTCGGCGGGGTGGGCCAGGTCGCTGCGCAACTCGTCGCGGCGAGCGGCGCCGACGTCCTCGGGATCGCCGGCGGGCCGGAGAAGGTGGACGGCCTCAAACGACTCGGGATCCCGGCGCTCGACCACCGCACGGCGGACTGGACGGCCGAGGTCGATCGCTGGGCGCCCGACGGCCTGCACGCGGTCTTCGACAACGTGTGGGGCGAGGCCTCGGCGCGACTCGTCGAGCGGCTGCGACCGCTCGGCCGCGTCGCCCTGTGCGGGCAGATGGCCGGCATCGGTGAGGCGGTGATCCCGCCGCTGCCGCTGGACAACTGGTTCAGGCTGGTGACCCGTTCGCTGACCGTCCGGGGTTTCCGGGCCGTCGACTTCGCCGCGGAGAACGCCGGTGCGCGCCGTGCGCTCGCGGACATGATCGTGTCGGGGACGCTCGACCAGGAGGTCCACCTGGTGTCCGGATGGGCAGCGGCGGGGCCGGCCTTCGCCGACCTGCTCGCCGGTCGCGTCGTCGGCAAGCTCGTCGTGGAGGTGCCGGCATGAGCACGTTGCAGGACGACGTACGCGCGCTGCTGGCCGGGGACGGCGAGAAGCTCGCGGATCCGTATCCCACCTGGAACCGGCTCCGCGACGAGCTGCCCGTGTGGAAACAGGGCGACGTGGTGGTCCTGAGCCGGCACGAGCAGGTGCAGGAACTGCTGGGGGACAACAACCTTCTCTACAGCCGGCAGGGCACGAAGACCTCCGCACGCTACGAACGCGCGAAGCGGGAGTTCAGCCCCCACGGCCGTGCTGCCTTCGGCCGGGTGCTCGACCAGGAGTTCCATCAGCTGGTGCGGATGGACCCGCCGGACCATCCGCGCGTGCGGCGTGCGGTCCAACCGCCGTTCTCGGCGCGCAACCTGGCTCGGGAGATGCAGGGCAAGGTGACCGAACGGGTCGACCGCAACCTGACCCTGCTGGCGGCGGGCGGCGGTGAGGCCGACTTCAAGAAGTTCGCCTACTCGCTCCCCCTCCAGGTGCTCGGCGACCTCCTCGGCATCCCGATCGACGATCTCGACATGGTCCACTCGTGGGCCCAGAAGATCGCCGAGAACAAGTTCAACGCCGACTCCGAGAAGGCGGCGGTCGAGGCCGACGATGCCTATCGGCAGCTGATGGCCTACATCGACGTGCTCGTCGCGCGCCAGCAGGCCAGTGGCTCCGAGACCGGGCTCGTGGCCGCGCTGCTGGACTCCGAGACGAACGGCGCGGTCTCCCACGAGGAGGCGAGGGGCATGATCGCGCTGATGATCTTCGCCGGCCACGAGACCACCAGCAACCTGCTGTCCATCGGCCTTCTCGAACTGCTGCGCCGCCAGGACCAGTGGGACCTGCTCGTCGCCGAGCCGGAACGGGTCCCGGCGGCGGTGGAGGAGTTGCTCCGGTTCGTCACGCCGGCGCACTTCCTGCCGTACGTCGCCAAGGAGAGCCGGGAGATCGGCGGCGTGGCGATCGACGCCGGCGACACCGTCATCGGCGTCCTCGCCGCGGCCAACCGCGACCCCGCGGTCTTCGAGCGCCCGGACGAGCTGGACATCGGGCGCCCCGACAGCCGCGCGCACGTCGCGCTCGGCCTCGGGCCGCACTTCTGCCTGGGGGCCGGGCTGGCGCGGATGGAGGCGACGGCGCTGTTCGGGACCCTCGCGCGCAGGTATCCCGGCACGCGCCTGGCCGACGCCGACCTCCGCTGGGGCGGCCGTTCGCTGCGGACCCCGCTGTCGATGCCGGTCCGGCTCCTGGGCTGAGGAGATCCCTTGACGGCGCCGAGCAGCACTTCTATCGTCATATTTCACATCGCTAAATGAATGCGGGAGGTCCCCGGTGCGATACGTCATCACGGGTGCAGGCAGTGGGATCGGGCGTGCGGTGGCGACTCTGGCGCCGCGCGCCACCGACAGGGACGGATCCGGGAAGATGCAGCTGGCATCG
>Ga0136643_10014495_pt1 | contig 11827 bp, 11 predicted proteins | sample TergutLab28metaG_FD_96883 | JGI IMG/M metagenome (GOLD analysis project Ga0136643, IMG submission 96883) | Labiotermes labralis P1 segment gut microbial communities from Petit-Saut dam, French Guiana - Lab288 P1 (version 3) (version 3) | ecosystem: Host-associated > Arthropoda: Insects >...
AAACGTGTATTGTCTTGCCTGTTGTGGTTTAAGGTTTCGGAGCATGATTATCGTCCTTTCAGTATTTTTCTCCCATGTAAATATCACCTGTTACTGAAATGCATCGATTTTTCATGACCCTTAAAACTAGCCGCACCAAAAAACCGCTTAACTAAAATACAGTTAAGCGGTTTTTTCGTTTGCCTGCAATACCTATAACTATCATTTTGTACACAAGCACGCCAAATTTACGCCATATTGTTGCCAATCTCATCCCTCACCTCACCCATCCATTGCATAACGAGGTCAAGTTGGGATGGATGCAGGTGAATCGAGTTGCAATTTTGTACTAATCTAACATGAGAAATGCCGTTGTAATCATGTTTGTCTACCTCAATGCTTTGCATTATGCGTCCCACCATTTTTACCCCTTTTCCCTTCACTTGCATACATCGAAATACGTGTTTGTAATCTCACACTCAGCCTGTGCAAAACATAGCAGAGACTGTGGTTAATAATAGCTCACAGAAAACCCATATATGTATCGTGGCTTGAAAAGTCAACTCCCATGGGAGGCTATGTCCGCGATTAAGCTCCTTCTTATTTTATGCAGCCGCCCGCTGGCATAGAACAGCATTGCGCAATACCGATTAAGCGCTAGCTAGCTCTACTATTCACCTCCCTAGTCACCCCGAAAAGTTCGCCGATGCGGGTTCACTCTCAGGTTGCAGGGTCGACTGAAAATGACGCAATGGGCAGCTCTTCCGAGACCACTCATTGCGTCATTCTTTAGCCTTTTTTGATCAGCTCTAGCTTGCACAACCGCCGCCTGTAGATGGGTTGAAATTCTCGTCGAGAATTTCTGTCGGTGTAGGTGTCGTCAAATCCCCTGCCTGCATCGTCGCTCTCTGAGTACCTCTGAGTGTTCTATCAAAGGTGCTGTTTGCGCCTGGCTCTGTGTACGCCGGCTGTCTCCATTGCGCCGTGAAAGTGATTGGGGCATTCACCTCATAGCCAAGCGGTGCCAAAGGAAACCATCCTGCGAATATCCAGCCGGGGTACGCGTTCGCGCGAGGGATATCTGTCTCTGTAAGTGTTGTACCGGGTTCTACAAATATTGTAACATCCGGTGTGGTGTTGTCGAAAGTGCCATATGGTCCGGATTCGAAGGTCACTGTGTAAAGCTGTGTAGACCCCCGGTAATTAATATCATAGTTATTGAGCAGATATCCAAATGGGCGCGCAGTCGCGTTCAGAGGCGGCGCAAAACGTCCGCCGCCTGCGGTATTGCGGTAGAATATACCTTCCGCCGCCAAGATATTCGGATACGCACCTGTCGCCGGCAGAGAGGGGGGGTAACCATTATGCGAACTGGTAAAAATACCGCCGCCATCGCCGCTAGCCGCCGTGTTGTTAGAAATTACGGAAGCAGTCATATTTAGGCGTGCGTTTGCCGTGGCGCTGCCTGTGCCAAGCCAAATACCGCCGCCATCATTTTCCGCTGTATTTCCGATAATCGTACCACCAATCAGTGTGAAGGGGGCACCTGTCACATGCACACCGCCTCCGTTGTTTGCAGCGGTATTCCCGCCAACCTCTCCGCCATCCATAGTAAACGCAGTACCTGCCAACAACATTACTCCACCGCCATGATTTCCAGAGTTATTGTCGCTAATGGCACCGCCCTCCATGTAAAATCTTCCGCCATTCTGTACAAACACACCGGCGCCTCCACGGTTGGCTTGCAAAGCCGTTGAGGGAGGATTGCCAAGACCGGTTGCAGTATTGCCGTAGATTGTGCCGCCCGTCATGTTGAATGTACCCCGCTCGAGATTCACACCACCGCCAAGGGTAGTACTATTGTTGCGTATCTCGCCACCGTTCATAATAAACTTAGTATCTTCAACCGCAAAGGTAACGGCGGAATTTATGGTCACACCGCCACCCAGGCGCCCTGTGTTGTTATATATAACGCCACCGTTCATGGTGAATATAGCTCCGTTTTGTACAAATACTCCGCCAACCACACCTTGGTTGACAGTGGCGGTGAATGCGCTGTTGCCACTGATTTCGCCGCCGTTCATAATGAATGTTGCACCTACACCTGTCACAGTTACGCCGCCGCCTTGGCTACCTGTGGTGTTGCGATTATATCGAATTGCGCTGCCCTCTTCCATGTACAAGCTCCCACCAGCACGCACCTCAACCCCACCGTGATTAGCGGTGAGAGTCGGATAGCTGCCACTTAGCTCAACGTCCTCCAGTCGCAAAGTGCCATCCACCAAAAAGTGCCGCTGACCACCAATCACTCGCGTCAGTGCATATACCTGGCCGGGCGCACTTGTAAGCAAAACGTCGCGATTAGATGGGACGATAACGGCATTCCCAGGCGCTCCCACGGGGAGAACTATGTCATTTTCAAGGATAATTTCCGTCACAGCCGGATCATTCACCGCATCGCGCAGAGCATTCCAGCTATTTACTGCAGCGACACTCAATGACGCGATACCCTCATACATAAATGCATTCGGATCCGCATCAACAGCCAGTCCCACTTCATCAGACAGCTTTATCGGCTCTAACACCGCAGATAAATCTATATACACATCTTCAGCTGACACGTAGGACATGTGGCCATCTTCATAAGCAAATGCCAGTATTAGCACAAAGGAGAGCGATACGACAAGAACAAGCAATAAGCGAACGCTTCGCTTTGCATATTTGTATAAACCTTTCGCGCTCATCTTTATATGCACCTTTCTGTTGCAGATGTGTTTTTGCAATTCCGCGCTGAATTTTCTTTGGACCGCCATGTTCGTGTTATTTTGTCCTGTTATTCCGGAATTACACTATTTTCCCTTAACGAAAAAAAGCGCAGTTTTCACTGCGCTTCGAAATATAAATGATTAATCGGTAAATATGCTAAGCTCACTATTAAGCCTCACAAGCAGCACCTTTATGTGCTTGCTTTTTTCGCTATTCGTTCACCGTCAAGACCATTTGTTACATTCATAAATACAAAGGCAAATAATATTACAGCCATGTTGATTAATATGATTTGCAGAGGCTCTGTAAGGCTGACAGTCAAACCTTCTTCTCCGCGCAAAATATTGCTAACTTGCTGTGTGTACGTAAAGTGGAAGATGTTTGACAAGACTTCGTTGGCCTCGGAAAACATCGGCCCGATACCAAGAAGCATACCAAAAAGTGGGGTGAATGGCCCTAGTTTAGACAAGCTGAGTGTTATGCCAAATAGCATAGAGCAAAAAGCACCAAGTATGGAAATAAGCAAAAAACTCATAAATGATGCACCCCAGTGCTGCCCTATCAAACCAAATAAAATAAGCGCAATAAGAGAAATGAACAGCAGCGCGGCACATGTGCTTATTAGGTACTGATAAGGCTTAACACCGGCCATACCCATAAAACGCAAGTTCATAGTTGCGCGGTCTTCGGCTATAAATCCATGTGATGTTCCTATCATCGATATACCAACAAACATAACAACAAATTGCGCTACGATTAAATCCATTTCCGCATCTGCCAATAAAAGCATCATAACAAACGGAAACAATAAAAAAGCTACCGGGGTACCAAACATACCAGGGTTCCTGAAAAAGCTCAGTATTTGCTTTGTAAAAACTGCTTTTATATTTCTCATAGTTCCACCCCCGTCAGCTGCAAAAACACCGTCTCTAGATCCGGCACAGTGCGTACCGCGTTATATCGCTCACATATCTCATTAGGATTGCCCTGCTCAACTATTTTGCCATTGTACAAAAGCGCTATCCTGTCGCAAAGTTTAAGAGCCTCGTCCATATTATGCGTAGTCAAAAAAATTGTGGTGCCCTGCTCTCTAAGTCTCTGCAAAAGCCTACATACGCCTTTAGATGTGCCGGGGTCTAAAGCGCTTGTGGGTTCGTCTAAAAACAGCAGTCTGGGCTTATACAAAATTGCGCGAGCAAGAGCTAACCTCTGGCTCATCCCCCTGGATAGGGCTGCCACTGTTTTCTTTGCCGCATCTTCAAGTCCAACGACTTCCAGCACTTCCATCGGCGCTTCTTTGGGCAGACCATAAATCTGCGCATACAAATTTAGGTTTTCCAGGCAATTTAGATGTGGGTACAAACCGCCGACATCTAGCATAATGCCTATTTCGCTCGGCGCCGCCTTTACTTCTTTGCTGCCGCCGTATTCCTTCAGCTGATTAGTGAGGATATTGATAATAGTAGTTTTACCAGCTCCAGATGGGCCTAAAAGACCGAAAATCTCTTTTTCTTTAACGTCAAGGCTAATGTCGGACAGCACCGGCTGTTTGCCGAAGCTTTTTTCAACGTGGCTCATTTTAATCAATGGGTATGCTCCTATTCTTCGCAAGTTTTCCAAAATAGATGTGCCAATCTGATCCATGAATATTGTGTGGCTTACTAGGGGTTTTAGGTTTTTGCCTTTTTCTTTGTACGCTTTATTAATCAGCTATAAAGTATTAGCCCCCTTCAGTTTTCCTCATTTCTTCCGGCGGCGCGCAGATGATTGAAATATCTCGCGACTTGCATCCTTCGGACGCCCCTTTAGAGCTATACTTATCAAACACCGCAGTTATCTCGGTCAAAAAGCCCTCGAATTCTTGATCGTTTAGCATAAGTATCGCACTGGTAAAAAACATCGTGTCTTTCTCTGCTATTCGCTCGTGGGTACGGAAGTATTTTTCAAACTTTGCATAAATAACCATTAAATAGCGCAACGCCAACTGCGGAACATTCTCTACATTATTGCCCCTTAACTTTTCAAATTCCGACATATTAAGCGCAAGTGTGCGCTCGACGCTGCCGCGCACTTTTCGCTCAGATACGATGTCCAAGACATCGGCATCAATCAAGACACCTATATGTCTATATAGAGTTGTACGCGGAATGTCGCTTAGCTGCTCGCATATCTCGTTTGCAGTCATTTGGCCTCCCGCGCCGGATTCACCGGGCCTAAATAACTGCAAAACCCGCATACGCACAGGATTTAAAAGCACTTCAAGAATGTCTTTTGGCATGGCGCACCCCCCATTGATTCCATAAGTGATTATAATTCCATATTCGGTATTTGTCAATAGGGGTTTTAAAATAATTCCTAAATATCTTCGGCCTTGAGGTAAACTTCAAAGCCGTTGCTTGGCTTAACAACTTCTTAACAACTTGATGGTAAGCTGTTATTGAGGTGAGAATGGTGGCACTAATACTTATAGTGGAAGATGAAAAGGCGATAAATACGCTCATCAAGAAAAATCTTGAGCTCGTGGGACATACCTGCGTTTCCGTTTTTGATGGCGAGTCTGTCTTCAATGAAATTGAGAGGTACGACTTCGATCTTATTTTGCTCGACATCATGCTGCCAAAACTGGATGGCTTCCAAGTGATTGAGGAGATTGCAGTGGATATTCCCATAATATTTTTAACAGCTCGCGGTAGGGTGCAAGACAAAATTAGAGGTTTGAAATTGGGAGCGGACGATTATATAGTAAAGCCCTTTGACATGCTGGAGTTGCAAGCAAGGATAGAATCTGTTCTAAGGCGCACTAACAAAGCGGACAAATTGTTTTGCCTGCGTGACGTAAAGGTAGATTTATCAAGCAGGCAGGTGCTTTACAAAAATGAGGCCGTAGACTTTGCACCACAGGAATTTATTCTTATTGAGGCGCTGATAAAAAACCGCAATATAGCCATGTCTCGAGATAAGCTGCTTGAAATTGCATGGGGATACGACTATGGCGGCGATACAAGAACGGTAGACGTACATATCCACAATATCCGCAAAAAGCTGGGCTGGGAAGATGTAATAAAAACCGTATACAAGTTAGGGTATCGGCTGGAGGTGAAACTATGAGACTGAAAACATTTTTCGCTACTTATCTGCTTTTTCTCTGTATCCTGTTTTCTAGCGTAGGGATTGTCTCTGTCTACATGACTAGCAGCCAAGTGAGTATGCTTAAAGAAAAAAGCGCCGGCCAGTATCAAGCCATCGCCCACTCGCTATCTAGAGATATTGCGGTTCTATACGGCAGAGGCATGGACCTCGTGGATTTTTCTTTGGCTGTAGATAATCTTGTTAGCGGCTACGCGAGATATTATATTAGGCAAAACGTTCATATTTCTATAGCTGACTTAACATTATCCGGGCAAGGCAACTTACTTTCGGAAGGTGAGGTTTCCTTTGTCATTCAGGGAGCTGAGTATTTTATTTACATTGCAGGATTCTTACCGGGGCGTTTGGGATACTTCCAGCTGAATTACAGCCTGAATGTAACCGAAAACATTGCGGATATGCAAAACATTCAACGCATCCTCTTGTTTTCGGCCATTGTGTTTTCCATTGTCGCTGCGTTTGCCCTGTATTTTATATTGTCATCTATCTTTAAACCGCTAAGTATCGTCGCCAAGGCTTCTAGGAAAATTGCAAACGGGCAGTTTGGCGAAAGGATTAATGTGAAGGGTAATAACGAGCTGGCACAGGTCGCTCTTGACTTTAATAAAATGGCAGGAAAAGTAGAGCGCCAGATAATATTTTTAGAAGAAGAAGCCGTAAGCAAACAACAGTTCGTGGATAACTTTGCCCACGAAATCCGAACGCCGCTAACATCTATCTACGGCTATGCGGAGTATTTGCAAAAGGCATCGTTAGATGAAAAAGAAACCATAGAATCAGCAGGGTATATTATGGATGAGGCTAATCACATGAGAAAAATAGCCAATTCCTTGCTGGAGCTCGCAACGCTACGCAATTATCAGCCCGTAAAAAGTCCGATTTCGATTCCCGCGTTGTTTGAAGATATCGGTCAAACAATGGAGGCATCTTTGCGTAAGCATAATGTGCGCATGGTTTGCCAAAGCGATATAGATACTATAGATGGGCAAGAGGATTTGATTAGAAGCCTGCTCTTAAACCTATGTTGCAACGCCCTAAAAGCCTGCCCACCAGCTGGTGGCAATATCCGCTTGGAAGCCAAAGTACTGCCTAATGGCACACTGATATCTGTTATTGACGATGGCTGTGGCATCCCCAAAGAAAGCTTACCAGAAATCGCGGAGCCGTTTTACCGTGTAGATAAATCCCGAAGCCGGGAAGACGGCGGCATAGGCCTTGGCCTGACCCTCTGCAATAAAATTGCGGAAGTACATAATGCCGAGATGGCAGTGGAATCCACTGTGGGCGAAGGAACTTCGGTGCATGTAACATTTACAACTTCATAATAACTCAAAAATAAGTCGATAACAGCTCTGGTTTATCATAATTCTTGTGAGGCCCACAAAACAATTCAAATCTGGAAGGAAACGACAAATCATGAAAAAGACAAGAGGCAAAGATATTATAAAAATGGCGGCGGTATCCGCTTTAGCCATCGGAGCATTTAGCGCAGCCCTTATCGGAGCCAACAGCCTGGCTTTTGCAGCGGCTGCAAGCGGAACACAGGCCATACCTATTGCCACAGAAACAATCATCATCACCCCAAACCTGCCGTCAGAAAGCTTTCAAGCGCCCAACTTGACGATTCTTGAAAGCCCTTCGCTGAACGAGCACACCAACAACACCGTATCCGCACATGCCATGCCAATGGAAGAAGCCGCTCAAATTGGCGCGCAGTATATTTGGGATGTGTTTGGTGAGAGCATTGATGGGATGTATGTTGAAATGCTTTTCGCTGCGTGGCCCAGCCAGTCAAGGACATATTGGATTGGCAGGGTAGCGGGTTCCTCAGAAGCTCTTGATGCTGTAAATCATGCCCGTGCAGTAAATCATGACCGTAGTGAAATGGATGCCGCGCAAGGCACCTACGACACCTTGGTGAAATCAGATATACTCATTACTATGGAGAGCGAGCAATACAGGTTTATAATTGACGCAGTAACAGGAATTAGGATCGACATATCGACAGGATTTTCGGCTGTGATATCATCTCCAAGAGATATTGAGGCGATGATGGAATGGCGCATGTTACTGCTGGAGCTTGGGTGGAATGATATAACTGACGTACACGAACGTATTGAACATGTGGGAGGGGTTTCGCCCGAAGCGCTTGAAGCCTATACGCAAACGGCAAAAGGGTTTGCCGAGCGCCATTTCAGCAGTTCGGCAGTAGTAGATGTCAGCTTGATTGACATTTTCATTATGCCAGGTTCCGGAAATACGATCTCTGTCCTTGAAGCTTTCATATTCACGGCCACCGACGATACTGGGCGGGAAGCTACCATCAGAATCCCCGTACAGTCAGCAGAACAACGCGCCGTTAGCATAACAACACAGCATAACGATCTCATCCCCGGCTTTAGCTACGACCGCCCCGGAATTGGGTAAGCAAATCCTCTCACGCCAAGGCTTCCGACATGCCAGGTTATTGTTTCTTCAGCAGGTTTTGGCTTGGATTATCAATGGGTCAAACAGAGAAAATTCTGTTTGACCCATTGGCAATAGTTAATCCATGCAATAACTGGCACATACCGTGGCCCTAAAGCTTTTATTTGCGCATCGTCTTAACCTTAAAACCAAAGTATAAAACGTGCAAGGCCCAAATTATCGCAAGTATCGCCTGGGATACAAGTGGCGCGGACATGGCACGCATTACAAAAAAACTGAATCCCATAAAGACCGTTATTGTCGCTAATAGGGTCAACTTTGCCCTAACAGACAATGCTCTCCTTTTTACGAATCCTTCAAGGTTATTTCGATATAAGCGGGTAGAAATAAACCACTTATAAAGTCTGTTGGAACTTCTGCCAAAACATATAGCAGCCAACAACACAAAAGGAGTTGTGGGAACGAAAGGTAACACCGTTCCTGCAGCCCCTAATCCAAGAAAAAGTAACCCCCCAATTATATAGACGTACTTGGCAGGTCCTACCGCTTTCGCATTAGATGGTACACTGCTTTCTTTGTTTTTAACAGCTGTGTTACATTCTATCAAACCTCTACCACCTAGCTGCAGATACTTTCCGCAAGTTGCAATCCATTTAAAAGTAGATCATGTCACATAATTTCAAATTGATTCCTATTAAATTTAAGCAATCCATCATCGCGCATTTTACATAGTTCGTTAGACATGGCACTGCGGTCAACACAAAGATAACTCGCCATTTCTTCACGGTTAAATGGAACTGTAAATTCTTTTGCTGCACCCCGCTGAAAGTCAAAAAAGCAAAGCAGCTTATCTCTAGTTGTCCGCTTTGAGAGAATTTCAAGTTTTTGATTGAGCATTATATTTTTACGAGCTACCAGCTTCAGCATATTTTTTATAAGCTGTGTATGAAAATTACAGGCGCTGGTGCACGACATAATTATTCTGCTGTAGTCAATAAACAAAACTTCTGTATCTTCCACCGCTTGTACAGTTACGGTACTGTGGAGTATTTCGGCGCAAGCAAAGACCTCACCGAAAATTTCCGAGACGGTAAGCTTGGCTAAAATAGTAGCATTGCCACTAACATCTTCTCTTATTATTTTTACGCTTCCGGATAAAATTAACCCGACAAAGTTTACACAACCGCCGGACAGCAGTATCATATCACCTTTTCTATACATAGCTGTCCTCGTAGACAAGCAGTTCAACATATGCTCAAAGTCGACGAGGGCGATTCCTTGAAATAAGGGGTTGATTTTAGCTATTTCAAAAATCTTTTTCACATAAGCCTCCACCGTTGCATATACAACAGACGCATTATGTTTATTTTAGTATACTGGCTCCAACAAGTCAAGATGAGAGGTTGAGGTCATTATGAAAAGAAACATTATTACAATTGATGAAAACAAGTGTATCGGTTGTGGGTTGTGCGCGTCGGCTTGCCATCAAGGCGCAATCGGCCTTGTAGATGGAAAGGCAAAACTACTGCGTGAAGACTATTGCGACGGCCTTGGTCGTTGTTTGCCTGTTTGCCCCACCCAAGCAATTAGCTTTGAAGAGCGAGAAGTCGAAACAGTGGTAATAAAATCTGATATGGAAAATAAACAGCCGGATACATTGGCCTGTGGGTGCCCCGGCACGCACTCAAAGACGCTCGAGCGAGAGTATACTTCCGAAAAGTCTCAAACAAAAACCCCTATAGCTCAAACCCGTCTCAACCAATGGCCGGTACAAATAAAGCTAGTACCGCCAAATGCACCTTATTTTAACAGCGCCAGCCTGCTAATTGCAGCTGACTGTGCCGCCTATGCCTATGGTGACTTTCATGAGGATTACATGAAAAATAGAATAACTATCATTGGCTGCCCAAAGCTGGACGATGGGGATTACGCTGAAAAACTGACTGCTATCCTGCAGCAGAACGATATAAAATCCGTAACTGTTGCCAGAATGGAAGTACCCTGCTGCAGCGGAATTGAACACGCTACTAAAACGGCGCTTCAAAATTGTGGAAAGATGATTCCGTGGCAAGTAGCGACCATCTCAACTGACGGCAAAATTATAGGAAACTAAAAAATTACTCTGCCCATGTTTTGTTTCTAAGGATTTCCCTCTGGCAATGATCACTTCATTACCAGAGGGAAATCCTTGTTGTGCGCAGGAAAGTGTGGCGAGGCGGTGCTATCTATTGCCATGCTCAACCAGTCGCTGTATAATAAATGCAATATTCCAAGCTATCGTGTATTGACTGCAAGCGTTAACTTGTCGCGAGTCTGTCCTCTGTATGCGGCATGTTTACATCCCACTACAGGAAGCGAGTGATTCTCATTAGGCAAGCACAAAAATTTGAGGCTCTTGGGCATTATTTCGGTTATGACAGCTTCCGCGAAGGGCAGGAAGCGCTTGTCGACACCATTCTCTCCGGCGGAGACTGCCTGGGAATAATGCCCACCGGTGCGGGTAAGTCTATCTGCTACCAACTCCCGGCGCTGCTTATGAAGGGCATCACGCTGGTAATCTCCCCGCTGATTTCGCTGATGAAAGATCAAGTCGGGGCCCTCACTCAGGCAGGCATACGCGCCGCCTACCTAAACAGCTCGCTTACAGAGCGCCAAAGCCGCCTAGTGCTGGACAACGCAAGAGCGGGTGTCTATCGCATAATTTATGTGGCCCCGGAGCGCCTCGAAACCGATACCTTCCGGGAGTTTGCACAAGGTGCGCAGATTGCCATGGTAAGCGTGGACGAAGCTCACTGTATCAGCCAGTGGGGGCAGGACTTCCGCCCAAGCTATCTTGGGATACGCGGTTTTGTCGACGCCCTGCCAAGCCGTCCGGTTCTCTCCGCCTTCACCGCAACGGCAACCGCCGAAGTCCGGAAGGACATCGCTCTGCGGCTTGGGCTCGACAACCCGTACATACTCGTCACCGGCTTTGACCGTCAAAACCTGCATTTCAGCGTGCAAAAACCAGGCAATAAAGACGGCACGCTCCTTGATTTTCTATATCACAGAAAAAATGAAGCCGGCATAGTATACTGCTCCACAAGAAACGCCGTTGAGGAAGTTTGCGAGATGCTATGCGCCCAGGGCTACTCCGCGCTGCGCTATCACGCCGGGCTGCCCGACGACGAGCGCCGGCAAAACCAGGACAACTTCATATACGACCGCGCCAAAATTATTGTCGCGACCAACGCATTTGGCATGGGTATTGATAAGTCCAATGTGCGGTACGTTGTGCATTACAACATGCCAAAGAACATCGAGAGCTACTACCAGGAGGCCGGGCGGGCGGGGCGTGACGGCGACCCAGCCACCTGCCTGCTGCTTTATTCTGGGCAGGACGTGCGCACCGCCCAGTTCCTCATAGAAAACAATCGCGAGGCCAGGTACGAGGATGCCGAGAGCGAAGAATTGCTAAAAGAGCGTGACCGCCGGCGCCTCAAGGTGATGACCGTTTATGGCCACACCG
>Ga0136643_10014498_pt1 | contig 11826 bp, 4 predicted proteins | sample TergutLab28metaG_FD_96883 | JGI IMG/M metagenome (GOLD analysis project Ga0136643, IMG submission 96883) | Labiotermes labralis P1 segment gut microbial communities from Petit-Saut dam, French Guiana - Lab288 P1 (version 3) (version 3) | ecosystem: Host-associated > Arthropoda: Insects >...
GTAAAGTGCGGCCGGGGCGTGCTGCTGACCACTCACTTCCTTCTAGTGCCGCGGTCATGGAACAGTAGAGCTATACCTCTACCCACCCTCTGGACCACACCGGGCCTGTAACGGGAACACTTTAACTTTACTTCCAACTACGCCATTACCACTTCCATTTCCCTAACAATTTATCATGCACTGATCATCTCATCATTCTAACACAAAATGCCGCAGAAGCCACTCGCCACTCGACGTCTAATAACGGAAACGCCGTACATAATATCACCTCGTGGTCGCCTTCTCCTGTTCCAGCGCTGCGGGAGCGAAAGAGTTGGACGATGTCATTGTGGTTGTGCATATAAAATAGCCAGTAAACGCACGTACTGTGACAATACGGTTCAATTCACACGTTGTCTCTAGCGTCGAGTGGCACCAAAGGTACACGAACAATTTAATAAAAGTACTAATCGCAATGACGGATGCCCTGGACTCGGTAGGACACAGTCTCGGAATCACTAACTTACACGTAGTCAAAGCTGGCTCGTTGCCTGTACTGAATTTCCAATTGGGTGGTGTAGGTACATCAGGGGTGACGTTTGAGTGCCCACCAGACCGCAAGCTCTTGAAACACCGGCTACTTCACGCGTCAGACAGCGGGGCTGCTCTGCTTAACCACTTGTCCAATTAACCTTTGAAAGGTCAGCAGTTAGTGTATGTACCACTCACTAGTCTTAACGTTTAAAAAGATTCTACATTCTGCCCACAGAGTATTTATATGTTTTGTATGTATCTCAGGGGGGAAAAATGAAATTTTCCCTATACAGCATTTGCTGATTGGTTGATATAACTAAGGAGAAAAGTGTTTACTGCGCGGTACGAACTGAGTTTTTAAATAAAATGGATTAGTCTTCATGTTTGTGCCGTGCATCAATGACGATTAACCTTTTGACCCCTAATGTTCTTAAAGCGATGGTGGGATATTAACCTTTGGACGCCTAACGTCAACTATAGGGGTCGTACCGCAACGCTAACCTCTAAAATTGCATTTTATATATTTATTCAACAAATATAGGTACTGAATATTTTAAACGTGGTATATACTCTTCGTTTTTTTCTCTTAAAAATGCAGTTTGTTTCATAATTCTAACGTATTTGGTTCCTGTATTATTCACATTTTATATACAGGGTATGCTAAAATTTAAAAAAATAATTCCGGCGCCAAAAGGTTAAAGCAGTTTATTGTCCAACAGATGCAAAAATATATAATTCGTAGATACGATTAGAATTATTATAAAATATTTTAAAATATTCTTGATGCTAAACAAGCAAAAATATTTATCTTAGTATTTAACCAAATTGATGCACAAAATTTGTTTCGCAGAAAGTTTTATTTCATGCCTCTACATGTTTCGAGCACATGTGCTCATCATCAGGGGGTCAAAATTGTATTACACAGCCTCTGGTATCATCACACTGAAACGAGTGGTCTAAAATTACTAAAATACAATTCTATATAAATATGAGCAAATAGTAGTAATAAAGAACTGTATTTTAGTAATTTTAGACCACTCACTTGTTTCAGTGTGATGATACCAAAGGCTGTGTAATGCAATTTTGACCTCCTGATGATGAGCACATGTGCTCGAAACATGTAGAGGCATGAAATAAAACTTAATGTGAAACAAATTTTGTGTATCAAGTTGGTTAAATACTGATATAAATAAACTGAGATGCACGGTCAGAAAAAAAAACGTTACACCTACAAGAATACTAGCATATAATTACTTAAAACCAAGACAACTATATGCTTCAACAAGATGTGCAAGATCAAGCAATGGAAGCCTAACTACATCCAGTTTAGATAATACGGCAAGACACTACGGGACACCAACACAACATCGAATACTATTAGATGCCGAATTAACCAAGAAATTAAATTCCTCCACTGTAAGAAGCAAAACTTAAATACACAACTGTACTGAATAATATTTAGAATGTGCAGATCAATACGTCCATATCAACGGACATGACAGAACCATTACTGTAATTCTAGCCAAGCAATGTATAGAGCTCCCTGATGATGGATCCCTTGTGATCCGAAACATGTTGGAGCATTTTTAAATATTTCATAATAATTCTAATTGTACATACGAATTACACATTTATGCATCTGTTGGATAATAAAGTGTTTTAAAATGGATTATATTCGTCCTTAAAGGGTTAAACGCCACTTAATGTTAGCAATCGAGTTCGCGAGAGACATTTGGGGGGGGGGGGGTATCTGAACAGCAGAAGAACATCGGGACACAATAACATTAACCTTTTGGCGCCGGAATTATTATTTTTTTAATTTAGCACACCCTGTATATAAAATGTGAATAATACAGAACCAAATATGTTAGAATTATGAAACAAACTGAATTCTGAAGAGAAAAAAACGGAGAGTATATATCATGTTTAAAATATTCAGTACCTATATTTGTTGAATAATATATAAAATGCAACTTTAGAGGTTAACGGTGCGGTACGACCACTATAGTTGACGTTAGGCGTCAAAAGGTTAATATCCCACCATCGCTTTAAGAACATACGCGATTCACTTTTTTGTGTTGCCTCCAAATTACAGTTCTTCTGGACGTTACACTAACACGTAAAGTTCTATCTGATGAAAGTTCAGTGTGACTTCCGACACTTTTATCTGCCTTCCAGAGACACTTCGTGCGGTGTACGGATATGCGTGAGTCGGCGTTCCTTCTTACACACGAACGTGAGGAACCCCACTGACGGTGTTACCTGTTCTGCTGCTAAGCAAATAGTTTTGTACAACATGTTAATTAAGCTTAACGAAGTTATACTGCAATCACCTTCGACCCAAGCTCTGAATGGCCCCCCAGTGTCACTTTGTGTATCACCAGGTTTAACATTTAAAAAATTCTAAGTTTCATCCAATCAATATATTTGCGTTTTGTGTGGATCTCACAGCAAGCAGCATCAAGTGATCGGTTTTATAACGGAGAACGTGTTCACTGCGCGGTAGGAGCTGAATCTTTTAAACAGAGTTTCAGCTAATACAATCTTTGTCCGTTCGCAGAAGAAAGTAGTCTTGAACAGCTAATCACACTACAAACAAATCCGGCCCTTCCCCATATCGAACTGAACGCTATGAAGCACTAAGTATGCATTACGCTGTGTGTAACTGTGTCACAGGCCTATGATGATGAGATGCTTTCCAAACAGTCGATGGCCACAATGATTTTCACCTGAATCAGACTATACTGTACCGATAAACAGCCAATATAAATTAAAATAAAATCTCCGACCCAGCGCACCACATGCCCGGGCAACACACCGGACAGGACGCTGACCACTCACGATCCTCTAGACCGACCGATAAGAATGCACACATCTATACCTACACGCCGTCCTGTGTCTTCACATCGTACTTCATTAAGCACAGGCACAAGTTCGCAACAGGAAGACAGAGACGGGGCTGTATCGGCAAACTGTCTTGGATAGGGGGAGATTCTCGACAGATGGAAGGACAACATTCACCGCCATGACGTCACTACGGTAGGGGGTACTTAAAACCCAAGAGGCGGGTCGCTAACATTTATACGGTGGAGCCTAACATTTGAGGGTCTTGACTACGGAGGGAGCCGGGATACCTCAGTCGGTATAGGGACTCACTATGGGTTGGACGGTCCGGGGATCGAATAACTGTGGGGACTAGATTTTCTACAACTGTCCAGACCGGCCCTGACGCCCACCCAGATTCCTTTACAGTGGATACCTGGTTTTTCCGGGAGGTGGGGGGGGGGCAAAACGGCCGGGGCGTGGCGTTGACCACCCACCCTATAGCGACGAGGTTAAAGAAAGAGTAGAGCTATACCTCTACTCCCCCTCCGGTCCTTCGTAGCCTGTTCTAAGGTGAACTTTACCTTTACCTTTACCTGATTATGGAACGTCCTTCCTCCTCACTTTTCTGGTGCCTGCAATTTGGGGTGGCTCCTAGATTTGGGGAAAAATTTGTGCACCCATGCTCTAGTGCGCCTCTTAACATCGCACCTAATGGCACCAGAGGACTTTAGTCTCGACAATGTGACCAAAACGTCATCCAGTATGGAGGCTTCAACTGCATGGCACTTGAACCACGTGTCCTCCACGCACCCTCTGGCACGGTAGCAACATTACTTCACATACACCTAGACGTTACGCAATATCCTGCCCTCCTTTTCTAACTTACCAGCTAGCTGACATGTACCGTGTGTAACCACAACACGCACCTGTAACAGAAAGAACAACACTTATTATTAGTTGTCCAAATTAATAGCAACCGAGCAGCCAAACTGCGGGGACACGAACGGCGGATGTGACATACTTCATGGATGTCGTCTGATTTGGCTGATTTCATTTGAAGCTCTGCAAGTTATTTAAGACTCCACATAACGTAAGAGTGGCTCCCAACAACGTAGCATTCACACCAATCTTCATTAAAATCGACCGTTTGCTTCACAATTTGAAAGTAGGGGAAACGCAGTGAACTTTTTAATTTGCCCAAAAATCAATATCTGTATAGACACAAATACTGTTTACTGTTCTTATAATAAAACCAACTAGATGCACTAATTTCTCAAATTTATTTTTGGCATAAAACTCCACGTGTTTCGGACAGTTCCTCTGTCCGTCATCAGGAGTTTTTCACTTCACACACAGCAATGCTGACAGCTTGCGAGCAGGATCAGGACGGAACTGCAGTTCCATCCTGATCCTGCTCGCAAGCTGTCAGCAAACCTGTATGACATATACCATTGCTGTGTGTAAAGTGAAAAACTCCTGCTGATGGACAGAGGAACTGTCCGAAACATGTATAGAGTTTTATTCCAAAAATAAATTTGAGAAATTAGTGCATCTAGTTGGTTTTATTATAAGAATTTATCACGACGCACGGTCGCCTGAACGTCAAATTCTGTTTACTATACAGTACATATTACGACCAACCACAGGTCACCCTCAGGCGCAAAACTGGTCTTTAAAACACACTGAAGAAGAAATATAGCTTACGTATGTCTATAAGGCACAGCCAAAATTGTTTATATTATTTTAAAAAATATTTATGTCATAAACAGGAGCAATACGTGTCTGCAGAGGCTCTACCGCAGCTGTTACATATGCTATTCGCATAATTCACTTCCTCAGTCATTCCGAAGTTGTTACAGCATCCCCCCCTAGTCACAGTCAGTCAATGCGGATTCACTGCAAATTAAATAAAGCAACTGAACTTACTTTTCCACATTTTCTGACCCACGCTTAAAACAAAGAATGGCCGAAACATGTAGTACTATACGATAAATACAATTTAGCTGTTCTTGGACAGATATTGATTAAATTTCTGTAACAGTAACAACAAGATGGGATGACATCGTTAAAATTCCTGCTTTATTTCATTCAATAAAGAACAGTACTCTAAAAATACACGTTTACAGAAAAATTAAATCAAATTCTCATTACAGGCACAGTCTATACGAAGTAAAGAACGTAATATGAAACACAAACTCCAATGAAATGTACTTTAACTGTGTTTTTTTTTATCAAATTTCTCCCGAACATGTTATGTGGTGTGGGGAGAGAAGCTTTTTAAAAGAGCTGGTGTAGTGGTACCACTGGAATCGGATATCGGATAAATCCAAAATCGGTTTAAACAGCCCAACAATAAGCTTATTTTCGTGCAATACACCGTAACGTACAAACTGCTCTCGATATATAAAAAAAAGCAGTCCCAGCGGAATGAATTCCTATTGATTAGGTGACAGACAAACGTTGAAACGATTCGGAGAAATGCAGAGGGCAGCACAATACCGTTATCGACCGGCTTCGGTGGCCTGCATGTTCCACGCAGACGGCTTGGACAAACATGTCAAGCGGGGTTTGCTTTACATCCCGGAAGCAATTATATCATACTGTGAGAGTTGACGTTCCCATAAAAATTCTACCAATTGCTCCGTCCACTAGCCCAACAGGTGGGCCACGACACAATTAATGCAAGTACGCGAATTTTACCTGGTATTTCGTAACGTACATACAGGGGCAGAAATAAGCGGACCGCCCAGCTACACGGTACATGGATGTTGAATTGTTTGGTTGTTCATAACAAATCTACTATGGTATGATGCATGACCACAGGAGCATCTTTACTGTCACTTCTCGCAACTGCAGTAAAACTCCACTTATTCGGATTAATTATGACGCTGAGCCATCCGGATATGCATAAAATCCGGATAACTGGGCTTATCTTAGAAGAGACTACATTGGCAATTTAAAGTTCAGCTGTCACTATTTACAGTATGTACCTGCGTCTAAACCTTCCGACCACGCCCGATTTGAAATTATAGAAGCCATAATACTGCACTGTACTTGATCCGATAACCGGCAATTTCAAGGCAAGTAAATTTTGTAGAATCCTTGACAAATTTACCCGAAGAGCCAAGGGGATCCAGGTAATTGGCAATCCGGATAATCAGCGTCAGGTAAGTGGAGTTCTACTGCACTTCCCTTCTTCGTAAGGAACACAAGGAGACTTATGGTGCAAACATGCTGTAGAATGTGTGTGTGTGTGTGTGTGTGTGTGCGAGCGCGCATGTCCACAACCATCAACGTGGCTAACAGTATTCCGACGGGACCAATAATCACGGTACCTCGACCCCAAAAAAATGACCTCTACAAAATTCAGTTATTTAATGTAATGCATTTCATATTTTTTGTTTAAAATTTTGAAAATTTCTCAGCGCGACATATCAATTTTTTTTTAACTAAAATATTTTACCTACGACTGGACCCCGAGGCCAGGGGCAGACGCACCACTCGCCCCCCGACCATATCAACTTTGGAGCCAGGTACCCGATTTTCACAAAACTTCATATAAACTTTACGTAACGGAATACCTCAAGGCCCTGTCATACTCCATACAGTCAGTACAGCATCATGGCGCTAATGTCATTCCCTGTAAGGCTCGGAATGATTTCAGAACAAATTCGTCTTCGGCTAATATTAAACAACAGCGTTAAAAAAACATGGCGGACGTTCCAAAATTTGCTGTAGAATTGGGTGTGAGTGCAGCTGGTCAGTAGCTAGACCATGAACACAGTAGCTGCAGCGACCACCAATGCCGGTGCATCTATGCACACACGTTAATACAAGCATATAGCGCTCTATTATGCATGTGTCAGGACAACAACATGAACACTTTAATTACATTATGCGCCCTGTAACAGTACACATAACATCGTACATATACGTACGTGCACATTTCTGAAAATGAGCTGTTATCAACCACAGCGACGCGTGGATGCGGTAGGGTGACACAAGTTTTTGATCTGGCTGACCGGCATGTTTGTGTTTGATATTTTGCAAATTCCTAGTGGGTGCATCGTGATTTGTAAGGGGCTCGATGCACCCACTTGTATAGCCGCCTTGGCTACGGGCATGGATTGCAGCATATAAGCGACCGAGGCATGTGCAGTTTGGTTAAGGATATACAGCGTGCACGTGTCCTTACAGTAGTAAGTTAAAAATTATGAACATGGCGACGATACGAAATTTTGAGTTCATATCCAACCAAATTTAAGAGACTAGGTATCCAAAGAAATTATATTAACAAATTATGAAATTTAGGAAAAAAAAATTCTTGGATATATTTGCAATAAATTATTACATTGTAACGATGATGCTGGTCCCAGTAACCGCGCGGTCTAAAGCATAAGTCTGCGGCCGCTCGTCTGCTGAGATTGTGGGTTCGAATCCCACCGGAGGCGTGGACGTTTGTCTGTTGTGAGTGCTGTGTGTTGTCAGGTAGAGGTCTCTGCGACGAGCTGATCACTCGTCCAGAGGAGTCCTACCGACTGTGGTGTGTCATTATGTATGATCTAGAAAACGTGAATGAGAAGGCCCTGGCCCAATGGGGGGGGGGGGCCTGTCGCGCCAAAAACAAAAGGTGCAGCTATTACGCCTATTCCTGTCTTTTTAGTGTTGTCGGGGAAAAGGGCCTGTTTGTTAATGGCTCAATCAGGCCGAAACATGTTGCCTGTTTAATCCGTTGTTTATTTCTGACTGAGAAAATATGTTTGCGACCGGAAACACAACAGGAATGTGTCAGCTCAAACGGATTTACTTTTAACAGGTGCTGATAAGTAATTAGCCCGACCAGGAAGGAAACAAGCTCGGAAGCATGTCAGGGACGCGCGCGATTTCAACAACATCGAGACGTGAACTGTCATCAAGTCCCCCCCACCCCTCCTTCCTGGTCGCGCTAAGGACTTATCAGCACCCCTGTACTTCACTGACACGGAGAGAAAGATGAAAAATTAATACAGCTCACCCCGGGAACGAACTTCAAGCCTCTCGCCATTCCAGTCGCCCTCTGTTGGCAATTAGGTATCTTGCTCTATGATTCCCTATTGAACGCACGTAGGTCCTCCAGCGGAACCGCTCTGAAGAACATCAGACAGACCATTTTGCATCCTTGAGTTCAGCGTGTGCTGGATGTGAGTACGTGTGCGCTCTGAATTTCAAACGAGTGTAACGAACCTACTTTGATTTTCCCCCGCTGGCGATAGAGAATAAGAGACAGAGAGAAATGTCCCTCCGTTCCCTCACCGACGATTTTTCTAGGTCGAAATGAGAGCTTGAAACCTCCCGACACTGCCCACGCAGGTCTTCGAAGGTTACACGGAGAAAAAGTTAATGTCTTATCGCGTGGGGAATGCTACAAAGACAGGCAACTCATATATATTCCGAAAACGTAGACGTGTCATTTTTTTTCCTCCCCAGCTTAGACCACAGCATCTAAATGTGTCATAAATCAGAAGTATGTACCATTCCCATGCTAGAAATTATAAATTACGCCTTGTTTATAGAATTGAAAATGTACCTTCTCTAATTTGTTTTTGTTCGTCTTGATTTAGGGCAGAAGTCTCAGGATACTTTTACTTCACAAAGGAAATGATTAACCACATAAAGATGAACACTAGTCTGTATTATCCAGGGTGGGGCAATACAATATGTTGATTTCCAAGGAGCTGTTTTGATGAATAGGGTTGAATACAAGAAATAACGAAACTAATGATCGTAAGCAGTAAAATACCATTCAATATACTTCTATTTAATTACCTAAGTGGTCTTTCTGCCATGCAAATGTATTCCTGAAATTGTGTTCGGAAATTAACCATAACTGCCTGGCTGACGTTGATCAGTGGCTGTAATTTTGACCCTGACGAGCTGTTTTGTCCCTTAAAGTGACGATAATCAGAAGTCAACTGTAACTAACGTACCGCAACGTCAGGGACACGTTGTGTGCCTTTGTGCGGTTTGGGTTAATTACCGATCACGGTTAGAGGACTGTACTACATGCCAGGGAGACAAATTAAGAAATGTTTTTAAGAAGGAAAAGACGAATATTAGATGCCATTTTACTGGTGATACACCGCAATATTTTGTTACTTGTATTGATCCCAATCAATCACAACAGCCATATGAAATTCCTCATATTCCATTGCCGCACCCTGTATTTAAAGATTCAGTCCGTACCGCGCAGTAAACACTCCGTCTCAGTTATAAGTACCAGCCAATTAATGTTGTAGAGGGAAATAATGGATGTTTATTCTGAGATTCGCACAAAACACATAAATACACTGTGTGGGCAGAACGCAGAATTTGTGAATGATGAACGCGGGGCTTTGAAAGGTTAACATAAAGCTCATAAATACTGGCGTGTGCAGTGTTGACTGTGCGAAGGCTGGCCAGAAGACTAACAACGTTCATAACTCTAATTTCACGAACATGTTTTGGAACCCCGTCTCAAAACAGTTGCAACGAAACAGAATGAACCTGCGGATGTCGGGTCATGGCCTTTACATACACAGAATTTCGCTAAGTGGAGGTCACCACAATGCAAGGCATGTAACTGACTTGTCCAAAGCCGTGCAAATGAGTTTGGTTTCCTAAGTGTTCTTCTGGCACACTAAAACGACACTAGCAGGACTCTTCGCTCAAGTGGACAGTGGACATAGCAGTAAGGTGGGGGAGGGGGGGGGCAGGAGAAACTGGAGTGGCAATTAGAGACCCTTTTCATAGCAGCCTGTGGCCCAAAGACTGCTGGAAAACCAAGGATTATGACACGAAACATTTCAAGGTACAAAATGGCTGACCTGGTATCTCAGTAAAGGGTACAATCCCTGGCAGTGACAGGTAATATTTGGAGATTTCGTTACGTTACGGAGCGTTTATGGGACCGACAGGTTGTCCCTAAATATCGGCAACTAGCTATCAGCGATAAGGTACATCCCGGAAGAGCACAAGTCCACTGGATTATAAACAGCAACACAAACAACACAGGGAATTAACTTCCACATAATTAAGATGTCAGCAGCGACACAGACGTCTGCAAATGAACAGAAAATTATGAAGAAATGTAACATGGCTGTAATAAACCGGTAATCTATATACTTTTAGCGACATTTCGATAACCCTCTATTTTAAATTCACAAATGTACATTTTGGACAGCATTTGTTATGCAGTCATGCACCGCATAACGACGTTTCGGTCAATGACGGACCGCATATACGACGGTGGTCCTATATTATATTATATTATATTGTATTATATTATATTACCACTGTGTTACAATTGCCTACAGTATTAAGTACAGTAACATGCTGTACAGGTTTGCAGTCCAGGAGCCATAGGCTATTCCAAATAGCCTAGGTGTGTAGTAGGCTACACTATCCAGATTTGTGTAAGTACACTCTATGACGTTCGCACAACGACGGACTCGCCTAAACACGCAATTCTCAGAACATATCCCCGTCGTTAAGCGACGCATGACTGTAAATGCAATCCTTTTTAAATAACCGTTTTGCAGGTGGCCTACGGGGGCCGAAACATGTAGCTAAGACCATCGCAAAAAAATGAACAGTTATTGATGGTTACATACGCAAGTAGTTGAATTAACCTTTTGACGCCTAATGTCAACTATAGTGGTCGTACCGCACCGCTAACCTCTAAAGTTGCATTTTATATATTTATTCAACAAATATAGGTACTGCATATTTTAAACATAGTGTATACTATCCGTTTTTTTTCTTCTTCAAAATGCAGTTTGTTTCATAATTCTAACGTATTTGGTTCCTGTATTATTCACATTTCACATACAGGGTGTGCTAAAATTTAAAACAATAATTCCGACGCCAAAAGGTTAATATTGTATAAAGGAGATGTCATTTACACCGCGGGGCGAGGCTGAAATCACGAAGAGTATTCTGTTCATAGATGGCAGCACAGGTCTGATAGTCGCAAGTGCAGGAGATGATGCGATACGGGTACGAGAAAAACGAAGCTCGCCAACTCTATCTAGCACGCAGATAAAGTATCCCCCGACCAACAGGTCGTCAAATCAGAGATGCTTACACACACGCACAACTTCTGCCCACATTTCATTTTTCATTCATATTTCGGTTCGGCATTACCCCGTGGCAAACCGTTAAAGCTGAGTCTCTCGACACTGTGTCGAGGGCAAAATGTTACCTGCGACATAGTGTTGTGTTGCCCACGGAGACATTCGAATTGAACAAACATCTTTTTGAGACCTTTACTTGGAAAAACCAAGACCAAACGAAGAAGCAATTTTGAGGACTTACCAGCTGTTTATTAATGGAGTCGCACATTACAAATACTTACTTACTTACTTACTTACTTACTTACTTACTTACTTACTCCATGGTGCAGAGTCCTTCTTGAGAAGCTAACTGGTTTGCAGCTAGTCAAGAAATTCCCCGCATTTCATGGAACCCGAA
>Ga0136643_10014504_pt1 | contig 11823 bp, 5 predicted proteins | sample TergutLab28metaG_FD_96883 | JGI IMG/M metagenome (GOLD analysis project Ga0136643, IMG submission 96883) | Labiotermes labralis P1 segment gut microbial communities from Petit-Saut dam, French Guiana - Lab288 P1 (version 3) (version 3) | ecosystem: Host-associated > Arthropoda: Insects >...
CATAGTTGCCCGAAACATGTTGAGCAACTTATAAAGGAGAAAATAAAGCATTACACAAAAGTGACATCTAGTTGGTTTGTTATCCACACTGAATTACGATGCACGGTCAACCACATATCAGATTTACACGCAATCATTCATTGCTAACTTATTCCTGGCTATAATTCAAAAATGCATCTTACATTGAAATTCTTCACTAACATTTGACACATTCAAGGACAATTCACAAAGCATGTCTCACAATTTACCTTGGGGTTTTGTAGGTCGACACTTCTTACATTTAGGAACAGAGGACAGTGGTAGAGACACAGATTGTTGTGTTACTCAACAAGTTTGAAATACTAGAAAGTGACCTTCCGTTGCACGTTCGACAGAACAGCACAGCCAGTGTAAACAAACGTGACAGTTCCTCAGCAAACAGCATAATGCGTTTTGTGGTGTCGTGCGTCAAAGTCAGCTGTTACAGGCAAGTCAGACGAGACTTTATAAGTGGTGTTGCATGGTACAAGGGCTTTAGAGACAGCGGTTCAGTTTAAACTCCGAAGTCTATGGGCAGACCAGGCCTAACACAGGCCTGATTGAGTTCGATGTCTTTAGTCAGAGAGCTAAAAAAGTCTCTCAGGAGAGCATATCTGTATGGAACACATCGACTGACACCGATGCAGAGAATTTTTGCTAGAGGGACATAAATTTCTGAGAATCAAGCGAAATTGCCAACACACAACAAACATGACTGATGATGGGAATCAAATGTATGTATCTGTGATGAACATGCCGCGAGGAGCAGAGGAAAATGAAGGATTCCTGGAAACCACCAGGTTTCCCGACGAAACGACAGTTGAGATAACAGGGAAATTGAGTCAATAAGGCATGGGAATTTGAAGTGTCAAAAATCTACAACCGAAAGTCAGTTGTGTCAGATAAGACCTCAATTCGATGCCTGGGTCGTTGCGCTCGTCGATCTAATGATTTGAGTTTTTGCTTCTTTGCGAAAAATACTGATGGTGTCACTTAAATACCTTAGTGTCCAGCCTTCCTTCCACTTGTGGGATTGCGAATTGTTGGAATACTGGTTAATATTCCAACAATTCGCAATCCCACAAGTGAACGGAAGGCTGGACACCAAATTTATATGACAGTATATCACTGAGCCCAATTTTAATCACGAAGGTGATTCAGATTTTGAATGTGACTTTCTTCGACAGGCGACTCGTAAAGGGAAGTACAATTCCGTGGTCCAAACTAACCTAACTTATCCGTTTAGATCTTCGTGTGCGCAATTGTCAAGTCTCAAGTGTATGTACAAAAAATCTGCGCTTTTGCAGAAGTTAAAATGTACATTAGAGACACACTGGGCAGGAACACTACAGACGTGCTACGAACTCACAACATGGACAAAACTTGTATAATGCCTGCAGGCATTCTTGCCTTAGTTATCCGGCATGCTTATCGCATCCTGTCTGTGGCGCATTATATTGTCCTCTCTGTCCTGTCTGGCTGTACCATATTTTTCCCACATTATCTCATTAATGGAATGATTTCCGAAAAAAAAAATTATTGAACATAAAATGTATGTTTCGATTGCCTCTACAAATTTTATCCAATACACTTCTCATTCTAAGAAGCATTCACCAAGATATTATCGTAAATGTACATAGGTGTTCGTGTCACATACCAATTAATCTTGTCAGATTTCAATAAAACTTGAATGTTCTCGACAGATTTTCGCAAAAATCGTTAAATATAAAATTTCGTGAGATCCGACCAGCTGGAGCCGAGGTGTTTCATACGGACAGATGGTAGGAGGGCCAGACATGATAGTCGCTTTTCGTAATTTTGCGAACGCGCCTTATAAAACGAAAAATAGTCATGTTCCTTGTCTTAACATTTAGAGTGTGGCTACTCACACACAAACGCGCTCGCGCACTGTGGAGACGTTCTAGGGAACACGATCCAAAAACCGTTTTTATACACAAAATGAAGTCGCTCTGAAATCACTCTCCACACAGTACATAATACATACGTTTTACTGACTGTAACTGAACTGTACTTAAATATCCAGTTCGTAACGCGCAGGATACGATGATTCAGTTACCAAAGCCGATTAGTTAATTCTGTATATGGAAATAATCTCAGTTTGTTCTGAGATTCACACAAAACAAGTAGAAGCCCTCCGTGGGCAGAACTTAAGAATTCTTAAATAGCAATCCTGGTGGTACACAAATTGACCGCTACGCTTTAAAACATTAATGATAGGAAGTCTACTTAGAACTTTCAGTTTCCGAGCCACAGCTTCATTCCAGCATTAGCCTTCTTTATATCTACGAGTATTTTCAGACTCGCATGGCGAATGTTGCTCAGATGATGATATTTGTGGTTTGGGTCAGGAGAATTCTGTGAACCAAGTTTAGGCACCCTGAAGACTGAGGCAGAAACTTTCTCCGAAACAAAGGAAAATACTTTATCCCCAAAATACCATCCATAATTTGGTATTGCTCTTCAGAGTTACACAAACGATACCGCGAGGATACTGCGGCGGCTTATATGGGCCTACTGGCGGCCCATCCGGTCTCCTATCCCATGGTTATGAAAAATGTTGTACCTCCGGTTCCTGAAAAGTCTTCATTTTGTGGTGCTAACTAAGCACAGTAACGACTTTTACTTCTGCCTAAATCAATCTACGCGTATTAACAGCATTGGGCACGTTAACGTCTCTGTCTCCGAACTTGAATTCGGTTGGAATCGTGACCCAAAAAAATCCGATATTCTAAGTCAGTCAGGTTGTTCATGGTTTTCGTGGTTTAATTCATGTACTGCAGACTCATTTTTATACAACAGTTTTATATAAACTAAGACTAACTTTGAATCTGAAATGGCGTCGTTAAGTAAACAACGCATTTTAAATATGTAAGAGTAACTTATAGAAGGATAAAAAAGTCACGAAATTGTCGTATATTTTCGAGATAGCCACCGATCGTCCTGGGAAATGTGGTCTGTGGGCCCAACTTCAGGTTAGTACGAGTATTCTCGCATGTGGTACCTCATGCCCGAAAGAAACGCTCTTCTCTGGTTCGCAGCACACTGTGGCCTGTGACGTCTAAACTGCTAGCTGGAGTTTTCAGCAATCTGCATTGCTAAGTAGAAATTACAGCAGGACACGCATAGAACAGCGCAGCTTATACCTACCGGCAGGAGCTTGCCCTGCCATCTGTACAAGGTAACTGATATTTGTCGGCTTCATGTAAAATACCGTATGATTACAATTGTTACATAAGCTATGTTACGACCTTGTACGAAAGAAATTATGATTTAGTCACATACGCATTTTTTTATATATTTAAAGGAAAATTCCTTAAGCAACTCATCACAAACTGGATATGTAACGTCAATAATTCTGCACGTCCTGAAGGCTGCTGTATTTACAGTAAGATACTAGGTCTGACAGGGCACAGCGTGTTCATCCATGGCGCACAATCGGAGTACCTAAACAGCGGATTTTACGGTCCAGGTTTACACAGAAGAGAACATGCCAGCACCACAGATGTCTGCATACGGAGCATTTATTTTTAATGCTTTTAGTACCTGTAACTTTTTAAGAAAAGTTTCATAAAAAAATGTTAACATTATAAAAGAAGGTAAAGCAGCCCCGTTACAGTCCTGGAGTGGCCCAGAGGGTTCCAGGAAGTTACGGTTCCCAGATTACATGACAAAAGCACAGGATGGTGGTAAGGTTGTCAATCTTACGCACCGGCCGCCTTTACCCCCAGAATATGTTCCTGGTACTCATTTCTGTTAGAGGCTGAGTCTACCCCAGGGCCATAGTGCGATCGGAAGGATTATGTCAATGAAAAATTCCAATGACACCATCTGGAATCGAACCAGCGATTTTGAACATTATATCTACCTATTTATATATTGACGACTTACATAGTGACAGTCATGACTGTATTTCTATTGCGTTATTTATATATATTATAGTCTGCCAGTTGCCTATGATACATTGCCATACACGCTGTACATATCGATCGAATTTGTAGCTTTCTGAAGATGTCCAAGATGTATGGCCGAAAAGAGTATAGGAACACTTTACAATAAATATGCATATTGCGCAACTAGCTGGTGTATATTTGTGTGTATTGGACTGTTAAACGGAAGGTGTAAAACATCGAAGAACTGAGAGGTCTGTTTCCTGTGAATTTTTTTTCAAAACGGTGAAAATTTTAACACAGCCTCAACCACACTTTAAACTCGTTTGTTCTACTTCAATTCACAAGTCACTGCCAACATAAATACCGAATATGTAAAAAGGAATATGAACAAGAACAAGCGTTATTCAGAGAGTAACTACGACTAAAATGCTTCGACAAAATTCAGGAATGAGTTCCCCATAATAAAATAAAGAAAAAGGTTATATCAACATACGCCTCCAAAAATTTAGCTATCGAGCTACAGCCCAACAACGAGTTGACCTCATTCCTTTCGGTTTTTGTTTATGGGGACACTTAAAACCCTAAAGTACTCAGCTTAAACTGAAAATGAAGAGAGGCTTCATCAACGTCTTTCTGATACCTGCCAGACCATTCGCATCCGCCCCAGCACCTTTGAAAGGGTGCAAAGTTTTATCTCGGACGTGTCCATGCGTGCTTTTGATGCAAGTGGAAGACATTTTGAGCATTTCTTGTAAACTGACTGAACAAACAATAGGAATTCAACAGTTATCAATTCAGGAATGTGTACTACACGCTACCTTGTATTACCTTATATAATAAAGTGATTGTGCTGACGTACACTATATAATATTATATTACGTTGCGAGCACATCGTGATGCTTCCCTTAAAAAAAAATGTTTGGGTGAAATTTTTTCTTTGTTTTTGTGTAAAGCATTCACCCTTTAAGTCAGTCCAAATATTTTATATACATACATACACCCTGTATAAATAATACTATCGTGGTAGCACAGTGGTTAAGGTACTGTGCTACAGATCAGAAGGTCGCTGGTTCGATCCCAGCGGGTGTCATTGGAATTGTTAAGTGACATAATCCTTCGGATCGCACTATGGCCACGGGGTCGACACAGCTTCTAACAGAAATGAGTACCAGGAGCATTTCCTGGGGTTAAAGGCGGCCGGTGCATAAGGTTGACAACCTTACCACCATCCTGCGCCGTTGTCATGAAATATGGGAACCTTAACTTCCTGGAACTCTCTGGGCCACTCCAGGCCTGTAACGGGACTGCTTTACCTTTACATAAAACTATCACATACACATATAGGCCTACAAATATAATAGCATCAAACTCGAGACGAAGGCTGAAGTCTCAGTCTCACACAGTGCACAGTTTCATAAAGCACACTTCAGCAAGGGTGGCAGATAGGATTGTGCCCCTTCCCATGTCTTCTCCTTGTTAGAAACACGTTATGTATGGATTTCTTTCGGCCAGCAGTTGACAAATTCTTTAAAAGTCTACTCAAGACGTGCACCGAAGTAATACTGGACCTTCGTAAAAACGCATCTCCAAGCTATTTCCTCTTCTCTGCATAAGAACAAGAAGATGTCACTTCCTATTACTTTTTGCTTACGACAGAAGTGCTTTCTTTTCCTCGTATCGCCAGAATATCGAATTGATATCCCGAAACATACTTTTCACAAGTTCCTCATTTCTTACAAAGCAGGCCGGGGTTGGAAATGTTCCTGTTACAGCCGCTGCGTATCAAATCCCTCTTACCTCCAGAACAGGGCCCTCGTGCCACTCTGCTTGCTTCGGCACGGGGCCCTGACTTACTGCCGCGGACCCCGACTTCAGCTTCTGTCTCACGGACCGAGTAAAAGCATTTTTCAAGCGTCCGCTTCGTGAGATCTTTTTTACTAGTCTTCCCCATCCCATTACTTCACAACGACGAGGCTAAGTTCACAAGTTAACGTAACACACCATATTCCAAAATGTCGGTACTTTTCGTACACTAACCAAACAAACTTTAAGACTGAGTACAAGCATTTAAGTACATTTTAAACTGAATTTATAATTTAGCAGTTTCTTCACGCAGAAAAAATTAAAGAAATTTGGAACGAAATGCGTAGGACAAATAACAAAAGATATAAACAGGCAAATAGATGCAACAATAATAACTTTATTAATAAATTCAATCAGCTTGACATGTTTCGGGCGATAACTTCGCCCATGCTCAGGAGCGCTAGACTGTGTTTACAGCTTGTGGTATAATGCACCGAAGATGCTGCCTGCTGGTGACCAGGATGAGGTAGAAATCAGTTCCACCTCATCCTGGTCACGAGCAGTTAGCATCTTCGGTGCATTATACCACAAGCTGTAAACACAGTCTAGCGCTCCTAAGCATGGGCGAAATTATCGCCAGAACCATATTGAGCTGATTGAAATTATTAATAAAATTATTATTGTTGCATCTAGTCGGCTGTTTATATTAATGTATCAATGATGCACGGTCACACAAACATCAAACAAAAAAGTATTATAATATAATAATATTATTAATGCCGCATTTTATGGTTACAAAATTTATAATTAAACGGACGTCGGACTAGTGTGAACATGACACTAAGACGTTCGTGTTCTAAATCACTTTCCCTAGCTGAGAATCAAACAAAACCGTTGCCTAGCGTCACTATTTCACTTTCAAATTCTTACTTACAGTAAGAGGGTTATTAAACGATGCGTTCAGTAGTTCAAATTACATAGTGGTAGTTTGGACTCCGCTGCTGCTAAGGCATAATCATGTACCTAGGCCACGCACGTATAAGAAATGTAAGCAATATAATGTTCACATTAAGATAAGTCTAAAGGTTCCTGACAAACGTGTGTTATTAAACTTGCATATATAATGGGCACCCCTTATCGCCTTGCTTACGGAACAAACATTGTGTTTCTTTGAAAGAAACGCGACGAAAGATTATACCAATTATATGCATCAGTTTATGTTCATATAATTTGTCATATTTCTAAAGGCCTTTCATTTACATAGTGTTAATGCTGCATTAAAATTCATAGATAAGTGCAATAATATAATACTAGGAGTATTTCTTTTAAGATAACGTAGTGAACAAAACGGATGAAAGACAAAGTAAGATATGATAAGCATAACAGAATACATTTACACTGGCGGTGCTTTCCATTCCATGGCGGCCCCCCTCTTCAATCTTTATGCGGGCGTACTAAGACGAATTAAAACTACACATGCTGAAAATGATGCATCTGGTAGGCGCATATCCAGTTTTATTATCATTTGTTAAAGGAATGTAAATCTAAGGGACGTCCGTGAAATATGCTGCTTATTTTGAACACACACACAAACGAAAACTCTGTTGCGATCATAGGTCTTGGGATGTTGTGTCTTGAAGACATGGCTCTTATTTTATTTCTGTAGGACAGAAATAAAAACCGAGTGAAAGCGCGTCCACGGAAAAATTTACTTGTAAACCGCTCATTACTCCGTCACAGACTGCTCTTTTCACGGTAAACAGTTATAAAAAAAATTTCGTCTTAATTTATCATGAAGAGATTGTTTTACGTGTTCAGAAATTCGAGGCGTGCTAGGAATTAACTCCCATCCGTCTTCTGTCCTCTGCCCTTGTTCTGTTACACCATTAGCTGCTGCAGAATATACAATACCTTCAACAAGGCCCCACAAATAACAATCCAGCAGCTCTAAGTCAGGTGATCTGCCACACCATTCAAATGGTGAGCTGCTAAAGTCGCAAAGAAATTCTGCTTTCAAAGGACAATAAAACTAAAACGAAGAATCCAAGGACTCATTTTACATCTAATTGTTTTATTTTGTTCATATACGTGCACTAATATAACTATTTCAAATAAATAACAAAGAATACGCTTAAATAATACTAAAACTTCACTATAGTAACACTACATCACTCCGACGCGTGATATAGTGTTAATATAGTGATGTTTTAGTAATATATATGTGCATGCGTTGGTTTTTATTTGAAATATCGACTTGTTTTGTTGTTTTCTATACAGAACACGCCCCTACAGTAGTGACACGTATTTCATAAACACACTGTATGTATATATATATATATACATACACATACACACACACACACACACACACATTTTATTTTCCTGTGGCTCTGCGACCCAACGTGGGTCATGACTTACTCATTCATGAGGTTTGTAAATCACACACAACGACGTACCAGAGTCGGTAGGACTCCTCTGGACGAGTGATCAGCTCGTCGAAGAGACCTCTGCCTGACAACACACAAACATAAATGCCCTCGGAGGGATTCGAACTCAATCTCAGAAGAAGAGCAGCCGCAGACTTACGCCTTAGACCGCGCGGCCACTCGGACCGACGAACGCACTGTATGTGGCGGCGTTAAATTAATCAGTAAGTAAAACTACCCAGATAAAAAAAAATTGCGATTTGAACGTCGGTGTGATAGTGATACACACAGTATAATTGCCGAGTTTCAAGTTTCATCAGATTCTCTCACAGAACTAAACGAATTTATGTGATATTGCAGTTGGTTGACTGAGACAATTATTATGATATTAATAGTGTACGTCAGCACAACTGTTTTTATTACACAATCTTTACAGATTAAGTCACAGGATGCTGTGCATCCTGTGACTTAATCTGTAAAGAATAGGCCTGAAGATGACTGTTCAATAGTCGAAACATGTAGCCTACATAATTACCTTGTGCAATAAAAACAGTTGTACTGACGTACACTATTAATATCATAATACGTATCCAAGCACATCGTGATGCCTCCGTTCAAGTGATACAATTAACCGAATTCAACCAACGCTACATTTGTGTTAGGGATCATCACACTGCATTTTAAAGCCATAAATCCGGTATCTGCGAATAACTGTGCCAGCCCGCACTCTACTGCGCAACGAAAGCCCAGCGGGCTCGACATGCTGTGAACAGTGCTTCGCCAGCACCCGCGCTGCCATCGCGAAGCTCAAATCCAAATTCATTGCAGATTTTCAGCTTGTCGACTCTCAGAAAGTGGGACGTGAGATGAAACTGCGTGTGAGACGAGTGAAGCCATTTGCTAGAAGTGATTATGGTAGAATGAAATATAGGCGCTCCCGAGCCCCCAAAATAAAAGCAGGAGGTGTACCTATTCAAAGCTGGATCCAGTCAGACTGATGTAAAAATACATGCACCAAGGCGAGTTACATTTAAGCTTAAAGGATTCCGCAATATTCTTTCAACTTATCTACTTTCTTTGTTAAGACCCATCGAGAAGGATCGTCATTTTGAGTGATTCGTAGGCCAGTTCTTATGTAGTTTCAACTACATCCGTTACGTAATTTCATTGATATTACACTAAGAGAGGGAGGCTAATAACTTGAAGGTTGGCGCACATTTAAATGTCCTACAGGGACATTACTTCATCTAGAAACTCTATTGCTGACTGTTCTGCTGACGGCAAGCAGCGTAGCGTTTGTCGCTGTTCAGTACGTCTTGAGTCGGGGTTAATGCGTTTTAATTCAATACACTGCACTTAATAATGGGTTTTTACTGATCACATTCAAACAGAGCACTGGAAATATTTCCTTCAGTTCACAGACGCGGCACTTCGAAAAAACCCATTTTTCATTTCATGTGGATGTTATGAGTTAAAGCGAGAGGACGGGAAGTAGCGAGCGACAATTGTCAGATAAAGTAATGTCCTTATACTACCCCAGCATTCGTCTGGAGATAGAGAGAAATACTGCGAAAATAATCACAATAAAGTCTGGCGTGACCGGTGTTCGAACAGAATATCTTCTAGATGGGGGTCTAGTGTTCAGTGCTACACTACGCACCACTGTCAAAATACTCCCCCGCGAAAGGTTCTCTTTCAAAAGCGCAAGATCATGTCTGAATCATAAACAGTGATCAGCTATCACAAAATGCTGTAGTAATAACTCTTACTTACTTCAGCTAATCTTAAACAACCATAGTTACCGAGTGGAATTTTCGTACAGAAATAATTGTTACATATTGACACACATACGAAGTGCAGCGAAGTGATGTAAAGTGAAGTGAAGTGAACGAAGTGAAGTGGAATGAGGTAAAGTGAAGTGCAGTATAGGGAAAGGGGGGGGGGGGATGAGTCTTCACGGAAAAGGTTTATAGGATTAGTAAGTGATGAGTAGTGAAGGACTGTGGTGAAAGCGTGAGTGAATTAAATGATTGGGGGAGGGGAAATTACAACAAACTATACGCTGTGCTCTCTTCCTTGGGTGTTTTTACCTTTTGTACATGTATTCTAATTTGTCTCGTGTGTATTGTTGCTAGTTTTAATTTGTCTTGTGTGTAATTGTTGTTGGTTGGCCGTGTGTATTGTTGTAGTTGTCTTGTGCGTACTGTTGTTATCTTATGTGTATTTGTTGTACTGTGTGTGCATTGCTGTTTTTTCACTTTAGATGCCGGACTGCTGGCTAGAAGTCAGTATTCGGAAGGTCCTGCGACCGACCATCTCGACACAGGTTTTTCTTGGTTTCCCTGTGCATAAAAGCAAATGCTGAGATGGTTCCCAAGATTCCAAGTTGCCACTACATGCTTCTCATATAGCCCTCCCGACTTAAATTTAGTAGTAACCAATTTTATATTTTGTATGCCTGTAAAATAACCATTGCCACCGGGTGACAACTCAATTGCAGTTAATAAATATTATTATTATTATTATTACATACTGCGTAATAATAGACATGAAAATACCATTCTATTGAAACAAAATAAAGCAGCAATAGTAAAATTACAAACAATTTCACTTTTTCATAGTTTCACTCAATAAATTTAAGCGTTGTATATTTTATGCACATTACAATAATGGTTTTCTTTACTTTCAATGACTTCCTTGTTAATGAGATATATTCTGTGGACGGCAAATTTACCTGCTGCCGAAACATGCATAGTGAACGTAATTTCAATTGTGTTGTAAGTTTACAGACTTAATTTCAAAGTTTTTATTGTCGATTTCAATTATTTCCGCACGAATCTACTGGCTCACTTCTGTTATTTACATCTGTTTCCTGTGTGCTGAACGGCCTTCTCTGAAACACAGAGTAGCCGCGAGGTGTACCGACTCGGTGAACAAGCCATCGGCGACTATCAGTGTTAGGCGTATGTCTTGGACGGATCTGCTGTCCTCCCGTATCCCTTGCCTGTCGGTCTGTTTCTGGCATGCTACACGTGAAGGGCGAGATAACCAGCGTCACGACGTCCCTGCTGAGACGTCTCAAGTTTCAGGATAAAGGACGTTCCTCTGCTGCCTTTGGCGTCGCCAGAAAATTGTTTTGTGTTTCCACTTGTCATTTGACGCACACCTCAGACATACTAGTACCAGACCAAGAATCAATGTCACTGAAATATACTCAGATGAATTCACTGTATCAAAGCCCGAGGAAATATAAAACACGTCTTTCATGTTACATGACTCAGGGACGTTTACACTTTGTAGGTCTCCTTGCTTTTTCCCTTAGTTACTTTCAACCTTGAATATATTTTAACCGCCTGCCTTCTTCCTAGCCGTTCATACTTTCCTTTAAGGAGTCTATTCTATGTCTTCGATTTCCTATTATTAATTTCTTGATTTTTTATTCTTTCGTTTAGTCTTCCCCACTTTCTATCTTCTCCCTTATTTCTATCTAACTTTGCCGTCCTTCATTTAACCTTTTGACGCCTAATGTCAATTATAGTGGTCGTACCGCACCGCTAACCTCTAAAGTTGCATTTTATATATTTATTCAACAAATATAGGTACTGAATATATTAAACATGGTATATACTCTCCGTTTTTTTTCTCTTCAAAATGCAGTTTGTTTC
>Ga0136643_10014511_pt1 | contig 11822 bp, 8 predicted proteins | sample TergutLab28metaG_FD_96883 | JGI IMG/M metagenome (GOLD analysis project Ga0136643, IMG submission 96883) | Labiotermes labralis P1 segment gut microbial communities from Petit-Saut dam, French Guiana - Lab288 P1 (version 3) (version 3) | ecosystem: Host-associated > Arthropoda: Insects >...
AATTAATTAGTGAATGTTTTTAATATGTGACTTGAGCAAGGAACAACATGGCTCCCTGAAGATGATCTTAGGATCGAAACATGTTGGAGCGATTCTAAATGTTTTAATGTGAAATTTTGTATAAGTGCATTAGTTGGTATAATTAAAGTGATCTGAAACATCTCTAAAAATGAAGCTGGAGTTTACTTTTACCGGCTAACGTCTCTCTTGTGCTGAGGATGTATAGTAAAAAATTATGTGAAATTGCCTACAATAAACGTAAACGATATATGAGAGGAGTAGAAAGAAATAACTTGAAATTTAAAAGGAATTGATCTGTTGTGGTGCCTAGTGAATCTGTCAACTGAGTTTCCCTGTAACGTGCCTCAGTAGAGACATTGATATCGCAAATAGAGAAAAATAAAGTCCCACAGATGTAACGACTATGAAATTATGCTGGCCTCGACTGTTAATTTTAACGAATACTGGAGTAAGAAGAATAGGAAAAGAAAAGAGTAGAAAAGGTTTATACGAAAGGAACTAATATGTAGGAACCATAAAACAGTGCAGATTGTTGTTTTTAGGACGTGGTGCAATATTATTTAGCATAAATTTACAGAAATGTTTGGGAATTGTACTACTGCCTCCATATTTAAAGTGGATAGACAATTTATAATTTTATCTATTGGCAACTTCATGCAATAACACACTTCCCTTTAAGTGAAAGAGTCGTAGAAAAGTCTACTATTGTACCCTGAATTTGGAGGCAGTAAAATCTTCCAAAACAGTCGTGAAACTCTGATGACGTCACCTCCTCGACAAAAAAACAACGTGTTTATGGTCACTGCCGTGAGAATTCAAATATTGCATATACAATAAATTGTACATGCTGTTCATAATATAGGCTTATGGAGTGAAGGATTTTAGGAGATTTGGGACGTTAAGCTTCGAAAGATTCAGGGAAAAGTTGGTTGTAATTCATCTGAAGGCACTCTCTCTACATGTGAATGGCGAGAATGAGAAGAACCTCAAATATTGTCACGGGATTTGTGGTTTTAAATTCTGTGTATATTAAAGGTCACATTTCTTTGGGATTTGACTTTTTGTAGGCTGATGGATATATAATGTTTCTCAATATATATTATTACTGTCTTCGGATTAAATAAGATGAGCCGGATGAATCATCTGACGCGTGTTGGAGAAGTGAAAAATGCCTGCAGGGTTTAGTAGAAAAACACGTAAAGAAAATGAAGGCGTAGATGATGGGTGGTATTAAAGTGGATTCTTAAGAAATAGTACGGGAGTAAGTGGAATAAGTAGTTCTGATGCTGAAAACGGCGACATTTATTCAAAACGGTTGTAAATTTGCATGTTCTATAATATTCGGGGAATCTGGTCAACGACTAAGCAAGAATTTCTTTTTCAAGAAGGACTGTCCAGTGTGGAGTTAATTAGCTACCGGCGTTTTGGTGATACTTGTTACAGCCACCTCTAGAACAGATACTTATTTTACTCTGAGAGTGGAAGCAGAAGGTTCCGTCGAACTCGTGGTATCAACCAACAAAGCTACGCGATGTTGCATCGCAGAAGAACCTAATCTCGATAATTATCAGACGCGATAGCTGAAGCTGTGACAGATAATCGAACTAGAATCATCGGAAACTCAGCTACTATACTGCAGACTAATGCTAGAAAAAAGAGCGATGTTTTCTTTCCACCCTTAAACTCAGCTCATCAATCTCGCCAGTGTTCCTTCTCAAGAACCGCAGAGTTTTGAGAGTTGTTGCATGCCTTCCGTTCCCTGAGCTGTCAGCCACAAAACAAGATTAAATGATGATGAAAACTTTGGGAGTTTCTTGACAGTACGCAGACTCTCAGTTTGCAGGATAAGGCACATGAACTGTGTGCTGAAACGGCGAGCTCCGTGTGATGTTTGAGGATCCTTTGGCTGGGAATATGAAAATTACTGTCTTGTGGGTGGTGATGTTTGAAGTCCGCTTGAACGTTAACATTTTTGGAGAATCTCCAGGGTAGAAATTTGCAGTATCTAGAAGAAGGTGAAGGCAGCTCTTTTCTCCAAAACCTGGTTACCTTCTTACTAGGTTAAATGATGTCACGCCCCATAAAAACTGGCTGGCACTACTTTTTGTTAATGACATGCCAATATAGAGTATTGTATTGGAAGTAAACGCTTGTGACAAATGTTGTTATCAATGTTAGATTTGAGGTTTTCACAGCGGTATTTACAGAGGTTACACTCTTCAGGGATGTGACGTCAGCACTTTATATCCAAGAGGACTTAGACTTTCCAAAGATTGATAAGGTAAAAGGTGTCAGATTTTTAGTTTTTCACGGTGATGGCTTTAGAGATTACCGTCTTTTTGGATGTGAAGCCTTGGAGAATTTTCGGAAATACGCACAAGGAAGTTTGAAAAATAAGGTAACATAAAAACCGATACCGAGTACTTTATTCTGACTTCGATCTGTGCATGGTACAGTACATGGGTAGCAGGTGGTACACACCTTTAATATTTAAACATTTATCCAACCTTGGCTTCAAAGTTTGTATACTGGCGTATGAGAATTGTGTATCCAGTGTATGGGGCCGGGAAATAACATTTCTCTTCACGTGGGAGTCTCTTGCAAATCGCTTGCCGTCCAAGTGCGGTCCAAAGAGATGGAAGTCACTGCACCCCAAACTGCCAACAGCACTTGCCTGTTACGGCCCTGTTGCTGGGAGGTTAAATATCGCCCTCCCGATAGTTACCATCTCGCGTCCAGTGATTTCTTAAGAAAACAGGATGTCTTCACCAAGACAATATTTTTACTTCAGTATTAACCCTATTTCACATCTGAATTTCATGGACCTTTGTGAAAGGAATTACTCCATGGAGTGAAGTCCTTCTTGAGAGATAACCAAGGAAATCCTTGAATATTATGAAACCCAGGGGTTCATTACCGCATTTACAGGAAGACTGACAATTGTCCTTGTCCGGAGGCAGACCAATCGAATTCGTTCCTCTGAAAGCATTTCTTTCTTTAAGATTAATTTTAATATTATCCTACCTTCTAAGCCTAGGCCTTGCAAATGGGCTCTTTTACTCAGGTATATGCATCCAGACCCTACGAATATGCACCTATCTTTCCCATACTTTCTGCATGCCCACACATCTGAACTTTGTTATTGTGTTTTGTGGTGAAAGGAAGGAAAAATAATTAGAAACAAATATACGGAATCGGAGCTGCTATAGGCTAACTGTTCTTGAACAGACTCTTGTTACTTTGAGACCTAAGCAAAATCCTAAGAGTTAGAAAACTGTTTTAAATTACGTACCTTCACTACATTATTTTCTGTACAGTATTCATTGTCGATTAACAACTATAGCCAGGTTGCACTGCATGTAATTACTCTTGATACATTCTGTTTTTTTTGGTGTCTTGCATGGACATGTATATACAATCTTTTCACAGATCAAGAACTGAGAAACACACAACTTGTGGGTTTCTATCGGAAGGACATCCATTTTCAAGATCAGCACCTGCAGCTTTGGGTCTGCTTTTGTGTATTGTTGACGGTCACAACATAAGCAAAGCGAACTGAAATCCTCAGTTGCCTAGTGTGCAGTTGGATGTCTATGTGAATAGTTGCTGTTTTCGAGTGGGCTGCTTGTACTTCCTCATCTCTTTGCACAGTCAGTTGATATTGTTACTGCAACGTGAGCCGTTACACAGTCTAAATGCTTCCAGATTTCTGAAAAAACATGACTGGATACCTATCAGTGTATGTGGAAGACTCGTCAAACCTCCAAACCACAAAACACCTTGAATGACTAAATCAGGTGAACGGTACAAAAACATGTATAAGACACTCAAGTAAAAAAGAAACGGCGCTTTTACGAGAAAAACTTGAACCATCGAGGAACCAGACTGATCACCAGACTGATCACCAGACTGATCACCAGACTGATCACCAGACTGATCACCTGAAGACTAAACGAAATTAATGTTCGTATTAATAAAGAATGATTGTTATATTCCGAATTGTTTTACAGCACATAACAATGGGAATTATTAAACAAAATTTTCACTTATGGCATATCAAGGAAATACATATATATCTACTGCGGGAAATACCTAGACTATCAGTTAATGTAGTGACGGCAGAGCCCTCAACGCGACGGCGTTCTACATCTACCGCAATCTTGGGGGAAAAAATACGTGCAAAACAAAGCGAGCAACCACCAGACTAACCAAGAAACCAACCACGCACGCAACGAACGAAACAAGGAAGCGCACTCACTTATATGTCTATATATATATATATATATATATATATATATAGAGAGAGAGAGAGAGAGACAGAAGAGATTAGTAGATGAATAGGCCGATAATTAATTAAGTTCATGCACAATCGCAGTACCTCCACGCTGAAACAGTCTCGAGATATTGTTTTGAAGACGCTTATGGTACAAAGAAGTGCAAGGAATTTCTTGACTAGCTGAATGACACTTAAAATCAAGTATGGATTCTGCTACGTTGATGTAGATAATGATTATGTATGTGTGATATTAATAGATGTGGGAAATGATTTTCATCTGTACCTTCATAACTCGTGGCTTCTCCATCTTTCTTATTGTTATAATATGTTTTCTTATCAATACTGCCCAATTTAGTTCACCTTTCAACATTTCTTCCCTGCTTTAGCAAAAGAGCGCAGTATGAGTTGTTGTGACTTAGTGTTAGCGATCTTTTTCACATTGCTGTCTCGTAACTTTGTAATGTGAGTACAAAGCCGTGCTAGTTTACTTGAAATAGTGATTAGGTTATCGGCTGGAGGACCGGATGTTTGGGGTTCGACTTCTGACAGGGACATAGATTTATGTCTTAACCACGTCGTCTGGGATGCACTAGCCTCATGTACAGAAGACATCGGGGCTCTCTCTTGTGATACAGCAGCCGAGACGTGAATCTGAGGTCATGCTCCGTTTAGTATCGACATTAAGAATGCGTGGAGCTATACACCAACATCCCTATACGTTAAAGTCCATTAGTACTAACAGATGTACACATTATACTAATATGTATTTCACCATATCTGGCTTCTACATGTTTCGGCTGGTCACCATCCCCAGGGAGCTCACAACCATATAGCTTAAAACGTACAGCAATAAATTAATTTATTGCTGTGAATATAGTATGTGCATATTTTGGTACTAAGAGATTGTATTCATTCACAGTGCACGGAGAGAATAATACGAAACCCCTATAAATGTTCGTGGCGTATTTCGAACGAACCACAAGGGAAACTTTAAATTTACCGGGAAAAACGACAAGCAACTCGGGAATATTCTTCCCTCGGGCTCGATCTCGAGACCTGCTATTTGTGAAGCAGATTGTTTACGGCTGATCAACTCTCTTCCGGCGTGTTTCACTCGCTGTGTAAAGATAACACCATGTATTCCATAAACTTAGCCTGTTATACTCTCAGCACAATGTCTGATTATCATATTTCTCTCCCACTGTGTTTATTATTTGCTGTTCTCCTTCGCCACTTACAATCTCTCACATAGTTTATCCACGCTTGTATTTGGGCTTGGACGAGCTGCTATCTCTGCTGATTTAGGACAAAGTGCCGCAGCGTCATAATGGGGTTAATATAACTAATCCACTTAAATAACGTCCATCAACGCCAAATCTACAAATGGTCATCGATGGACAAGTTTACCAAACTGGTAATAAGCAACAGAATATAATTAGACACCATTTACACATAAGCTTAACGTCGAGGGTATGCACTACAGCCAGCCGAGAAAGATATCATTACTACAGATACCGTAGTATAAGAAATTTTTAAAATGCTATTATAATTACAGGATAATTTTTACTGGTCTTGGGCACAAAGACTCATGTATCTCGGTTTGTCATATCTGTCTACTTGCTTACACAATTCTGCACCTACCCGTCCAACCATCCGTCCATGTTATCCATTCATCTGGATGCTGGTACTGTGGATCACAGGTTTTGTGAAGCTAATAGAGGCGAATTGTCGAGAAATTTTTCCACCTTTAAAGAGAAGTCGGGATCCCTTACTAGTATCACAACAGCCCACCACCATCCCTTATACTCAGCCGTGTTAATGTATTCCACACAACACCACCATATTAATTTACGGCCCATTTTGTTACGGTCCCATTTAGGCCTACGTCTCCCAAGAGGTACTTTTCATTCAGGTTTCGAAAAACTACAAGTAGCGGGTCTTAGTGACTTCTAGGTACATGTTTCCATTTTTGTCGTCTGAGGCGTTTTTGATAAATTTGATGGAATTGATTTAAACTTCGAGTAAAGTAGGGTTTATGCTGGAAAAAACAGACGAATTAAATTTTCACGTTACTCTTGTGCCGCACTGCTAGGATTACAGACTTAATTGGAATCCGTTTTGTAGTTCTGAAAATGTACCTCTTCGAGGGACGGACATACCCTGCCTTTCGGTCTTTAACTGACTTTACTTCTTGCATGAAACACAAAAAATGAGTAAATGTGCACTTGCGTTTACAGTACATAAAGCTAAAGATTTGTGCTTTTCGGTTGTGACGCCGGGTCGTGTGGTATACATTTAGCAACGTTTCCGAGGGATTTGTTGCTGTAGATGGTAGATTTTTCTGAAGTCACATGTTTGCGTAACGTGTGTTATGTGAGTACAGAAAAGTGGAAGCCGTGAAAGGTAAGCAATACATGTATTACGTAACATTGTGGCCGGTTTGCTTAACAATTGTTGCCATGGAAACACAAGAATGCATTCTGTGTGTTTTTGTTGAGTTACATGTCACTGCCAACTATATGAGAATATTGAGATGAACAACAATGCTTTTATGGTAAATATGTGTCACCGGCAACAATGCATATCATCGTAACGATTTTTTAAAAATAAATTTTATTCCATCTCTTTCACACCTTACATGTAAGCGCGACACTGAAAGATAAAAATGATATCTTGCTCATATCCTTATTTAGACTACAATTTGGCTAAACAGATCGTAATGGCATATAAGTTGTTGCGTAGTTGCTTGGTTTTTGTAAGTATTGGCGTAAAACTATTTACGATATCAGACGGAATGAATCGATTATGAAGGAGAACGTTGCCTTACTATGAGTGTATGTCTCTCTTCTTCCCTTAGTTGTCTGGCATGCAAAGCACATCTTTTCTAAGCAGCATTATATCAACATGTGTGGCCTGTCTGGCTGTATGATATTTGTCCACATTTCCCACTAATGGCACGATTTTCGGAAGTGGGGTTTGCAAATGTATTGAATACAAAATATATGTTTTGATTTTTTTTACAACTTTGATGTGAAACATTTTTCTTTCTAAGAAGAATTCGGCAAGGTATTATCATAATACATAGGTATTATCGTAATACATAAGTATTCATATAAATGACCCGCCATTTTTGTCAGATTTTAAATTAAACTTGAATTTTCTCGATAGATTTTCGAAAAATTCTAAAATGTAAAAATGTAAGAATCGTCCAGTGGGAGCCGAGTAGTTCCATGCAGACAGACGAACGGACAGGCAGACACAAAGCTAATAGTTGCTCTTGCAAATTTTATGAACGCGCATAAAATGTTCAAAATGAGAAACGTGTATTAAAAATCATTTTCTTTTAGCTTACTCATTTGTGAAAGAGTAATGTTTGTCATTGTAAGATCTCGTGTTCTCTTTGTGTATGTTACTAAGTAGATGCGAATACTAGCAGAAGAGAGAAGCATTTGAAGGTTGCGCCAGTAGGTAATACAGTGTCCATCGTTGCCGACAAACCTTTTCGATATAATTGCCGGCTTATTATTATGTCACGAAGTTCAATGTCTTGGTATGTACGCAGTTTTATAGGTATCTTTTGACACCTTTTGAAGGTACGGAGTTTAGAGTTCTTTGACTAATGTTTTTAACAATTCTCCCTGTAAAATTTTAATGAAATTTGTTTCTGGGTTCAGGTTGTTAGTGCATAAAGATCATAACTTTATTTTCCTTCTCCGAAAGGGATATTTAGTGGCTCGATCTTTGTTCACGTAATACCACAAAATAAAGTGTTTTGTTTATAGAGTGTCCTTAAATAACTTAAGATACACCCAACTTTGTTTATGATTGAGGAAATTTGTTTTTAATAAAGTGATATATCGAGGTTTGTTCCACCAGCAAAATTCCTTAACACAGTAACCTCTCCACTTCACAGTTGTGCTACAAAAACTACCAAAGTTTTCCTTAGACATCTCCAGCTTAGCGACAAAGCCATTGTGTAAGCCAAACACACACTAAATGTTAGCAGAAAGCATGCCTCGAACGAGGAAGAAAAATTGGTTCCGATTGGACAATTTACAGCTAGAACGTGTCCAGGAAATGAACTGTGCCCTATTTTATGATACAGTAGTTGTCATAAAAAGAGATCAAATGACGGATAAATCGTGAGCTCTTTTATGTGTAGCGTGAGGTTAGATAATAATTTATATGTTGTTGAGTGGTTTTATAGGAATCGTCAGTAATATTTGTATATATGCATTGTGTTTATTTACTGCCACAATAGCCGTTGAATTTTCAAAGGTATGTTATTGAAAACATACGTCATCAAACATACGTCATCAAACATACGTCATCAAACATTACTGTCGTCAATAACAATAAATTTCTTCCAATACAGCTATGTATATTCAGTGGGTTATTAAACGTTGAGGTTTTCGCTCTTCTTGATTTTGTGTTTGTTAATGACGTTTCGGGACAGCGCATCGGTCTCATTTGCAAGGGTCAAGATGTCGAAGAAGAAAGACGGAGCTTTTTCTGCAAATTTGGATAACATATTTCACTTCACGTAAAAAGACCAAAAATGCACCTATGTAAAATATTTCTATCGCTGTTGCAATCACCATCAGGTGACTTACAAGACTGTTTGGAATCCAAACTTTCTTTCAAAATGCATGAATGAGCCACTCAATGTTACAAAGAATGTCTCAGACTTTCTACATATTCTCTGAAATGTCGGCTAATATACTACTAAAATCCGATACATTTCAGTCTTTTAAAAAGCACATAAAATAGGTTTATTGTTTTATGTAGTTTGATTTGCTTCAGGTGTTTTATGCTGTGCTTGTCAGTCAAGAGGTTATTTTGTTGAAGTGTTTGTTGTATATGTTTTTGGTATATTTAGTACGATCTTTCCAGAGGGCGAGAAAATGTTTTGTGGTTATGAAATTACGAATTTTCTGTTGATAAGTGTAATTGTCTACAATGACTCTCGTTTACCTTTGTCCACATGCACAACTCTAACATTATGTATTCGTAACTTTCATACAATTGTTTAATTATATTACATTTAACTTTTATGTTCATAACTTATTAATTGATTGATAATTACATATCTGCTCGGTTTTCTTACATGCCAGTTATCTCTAGATTTCCTGTATGTTTTGGACGAGACAAATGATGGTTGTTTCGTTTTCAATGGCAGGGGCACGTATGCTTGTTCGTGGAGTTTTTTCGAAGTTATTTTGGAATCCAGCTCCATATTTCCGTTCTTTCCTTTGATAGTTTATTTGTGTGAGTTTCCGGATCCTATTATGGAATGGAGAGGAAGAAGTGGTCCATTCCATGTGCTCCATTTGACGTCGTGTTATTCTGGCTGTCGTACATGCGACACCCCATAAGATAGTACTGTCTGCATCACATCTTCCACTACTGCTACCTTGTGCTTTTATTTGTAATTACTTACTAACATATGTGAGAAACGAAAAGCGCCGCTTTACCTTATTATGTTACTAGTAAGAAGAACTTTAAAATTTCAGTCAGAAATGAGAAACAAATCCCAAAAGATCATATACAGATATGTAAATTTATTGTATTATGAAAAGCGTAGCCTCCTATATGCTTCGGCCACCTATTGTGGCCATTTTCAGGCAGGTGGGAGGCTACGCTCTCTATAATACAGTAGATTTACGTATTTGTTATGCGTTTGTTCTTTTTTTTCATAATCAATCATCAATGCCTAGTCATGAAGCATTTAAAATTCAGTCACAAAACTTTGAAAGTCCTTTCTATAGCTGTCATTTCAACAGATACCTTCCGTTTTAATTGTTGTCCTATATTATGACAACAAAGGAATTCTGAAAATCGCTAAATTAATTTTCTTTCCATAAATCTGTAAAAATTTTTAAGAGACAGCTTTATAGATTTTATCGGCGAAGCACGAGGCTTCAGTGCCGACGGAAGCCTAAATACCTATAGAATTCCTTATAACTTCATTACAGATTTACTGAACAATGACGTCGCCAATTTGAAACATTCTTAAGAGACAAGTTGGTGTAAGGGCTTAACACCTTCATATCACCACTATTTAATATTTCTCTGAAGTTTACCTGCTTAATTACCATTGAAAAGTCTTCCTATCTGTGCCCTGTATGGATAAAATTCTTTCCTAATAACGGAAACCGGCAAATGTGACGTCACTGTCTTATAGACATTATGTCGTCATCGGTGTGTCTGATCGTCTCTCTGGTATTGTTGCCATCTGTTGGTGGAATCCCAAACTCGGTGACCATATAAGCTGACGTCTGTGAAGTCACCGGCGATTTACTTTGTTTTTCTCTTGTATACAAAATGTGTTATGTGAAGTAGTTACACAGAATAGTTTTCACTAATAAGACCATTAATTTAATCATGTAATTTAAAGACTCTATACACACCTCATTATTTATCCATTTAAAAAGACGCCAGACACTGGAACTGTAGCCCTGAATGAGGAAGACGTTGATGGTGGTAGTGATGATGTATTTATTTGTTCAGTCTCAAATACGTGCTTCCCAAGGACAGTGGCTGCTAACATCAGGTTTTCTTTGGGACATGTCCCTTTTTTCCTTATACGGTTGTGGCATACTTTAGCCGCACTGTTCCGGAACTTGAGGAAAATCACTGAGAACCTCAGGAATAATCGGTGTCCCGACCACGGTTCGAAATAGGAACCTCCTACATACGTGCCAGAAACGCTACTGTTTGAGTCACCGTGCTCCATGGTAACATTTGGATGAATTTTGGATGTGCTGCGACAAAACCAAAATATGACAATTATATCGGGGCGAATACTCCTATGTATATGTATATGTACATATATGTGCATGTGCATGTGCACGTGCACGTGTACGTGTACGTGTGTATGTGTATGTGTATTTGTATTTGTATGTATATGTATGTGTGTTTATATATATATATGTGTGTGTGTATGTGTGTATATATGTGTGTGATTATCCAAGAGCCATGAGCCCTGTTTAGGGGGTTGCAGAAGAAGAAGTAGGGCACCGAGCGCAATATACACAACAAGATGGAAGCTGTCTGATAGATAAGAAGAACGCCTTTTTTGCTCAAGAATAAATAAGGGACCGAGGAAGTAGGTCGTCGAGTAACGCGTGGAGAAAGTAATCTGCAGGATTTGGCATTAATCCATGATATAGTGTGTGTAGCAGTTCACTGTACGGATTATACTTATCACCGCTGAACAATCTGGATCATAATTCACCACATGTACCTTCCATGTACATCACTCCACATACTCCCAACAACAGTTTTTAACTTCCGATGTTTTTTTCTCAGCGGTAGTTTATTTTATTATTAAGCCACGAATTTTAACCAAAAACTACATGATTTTTAAAAAGTGGAGTAATTTCTACTTATTTTAATTGTATTTGTATTCCTGTTCTCACCACCCTGAAATGATCTGTACTCCTCACCCAATATTGTGCGGGTGATAAAATCAAGAAGAATGAAATGGGCTGGGCATGTGGCGCGTATGGGTGAGGAGAAGGGG
>Ga0136643_10014512_pt1 | contig 11822 bp, 7 predicted proteins | sample TergutLab28metaG_FD_96883 | JGI IMG/M metagenome (GOLD analysis project Ga0136643, IMG submission 96883) | Labiotermes labralis P1 segment gut microbial communities from Petit-Saut dam, French Guiana - Lab288 P1 (version 3) (version 3) | ecosystem: Host-associated > Arthropoda: Insects >...
GAAATGAAGAAAGCAAGAGAAAAGTGGTTGATAAAAGGAAGAAGAGAGAAGGAAGAGCAGGAGTATCACCATAAAAGAAAAGAAGCTCACAAAATAATTAGGAATAAGAAAAAGACATACATGAAAAGCATAATAGAATCAATTGAAGAAATTCAGAAGCGTAATAACACAAGGAAAATGTATCACACTGTAAACCAATTTAAGAAAGGATATCAACATAAATTTAGCATAATTAGGAACAAAAAAAGAGAATGGGCAATGAATACAAAGGAGAAAGCAGAACTATGGAAAGAATATTTTGACAAATTACTGTACACAGAAGAACCAAGGGAATTAATTAAGAAAGGAACTAAAGAAATTAGTGAAGTTCAAGGTGACGTAGAAGAACTCACTGTAGAAGATGTAAAAGAGGCAATAAGAAACTTAAAAAAGAACAAGGCTGCTGGACCTGATGGAATACATCCGGAATTAATAAAATATGGGGGAAATAAGCTTTTGAATAGAATGTATGAACTAGTGAGACAAATTTGGGACGATGGAAGGATACCTGAAGAATTGAAACAAACATAGTTCCTATACACAAAAGAGCAGACAGAGATAGGTGTGAGAATTACAGGGGAATAACACTGGGAAATACAGCATACAAAATTTTGTCAAATATAATATTGGGAAAAATTAAACCATATATTGAAAAAGTTGTGGGGGACAAACAGAATGGATTTAGAGATGGAAGATCTGTAATTGACGACATATTTGCATTGAAAATAATAAACGAGAAACTTTGGGGTCATAATCAGAGTGTACAATATTTCTTTATTTATTGATTTTCAAAAGGCATATGACTGTAAATGGAGATAAACTATGGGAATGTATAAAAGAATTTAGAATTCCTATTAAATTAATAAATATGTGTAAAACATGTGTACAAAAGACAAGAAGTGCGGTTAGAATAGAAGGAACATAGTCATCTTTTTTTTTAAAATAAAAGAGGCTTGGAACAGGGTGACCCTTTACCACCAATATTATTTAATTTTGCATTACAAAAAGTGATACAAAGTATAAAAATTGTTCCTCTTGGGATAAAAAGTGGTAAAGAACAATTGAATGTATTAGCATATGCAGATGGCATTGCATTAATTGGAAAAAATGAAATAGAAACAAGAAAACTTTTTGTAGAAATGGCAAACATTGCCAGAATGTTTGGACTACAGATAAATCAAGAAAAGACAAAATATATGATAGTGGAAAGGAAAAACAGTTGAAAGAAAAATGAAATAGGACAGTTGGAAATGAAAACTTAAGATTTTGGAAGAGTGGAAAATTTTAAATATTTAGGAGTTGTACTTAATGAAGATAACAATAAGCCAATAGACTTGCAAGAAAGAATGAAAAATGCTAACAAAACATATTTTATGCTACAAAAATTTTTTAAGAATAAAAACATATCAAAGAAACTAAAATTAAGACTAAAGAACACAATAATAGACAAAATGTTAACACATACATCGGAAACTTGGACACTAACACAGAGAGATAGAAAGCAATTGAACATTTTTGAGAGGAAAGTGTATAGAAGAATTTTGGTCCCAGTTATATGACAATTAAACAGAAATTGGAAGATATTAACCAGTAAAGAAATTTATGCAAGTGTTAAAAAACCTACTATAATAGGGAGAATAAGGTTAAATAGATTATGTTGGTTTGGGCATGTACAGAGACTGGAGGAAAGTAGGATTCCCAAAAGGGTATTATATATGAATTTGGGAACAACTAGCTTGAGAGGTAGACCAAGAAATAGTTGGCAAGATGAGGTGAGAGAGGATGGAAGAATAGTTGGTGGAGAAGTGTGGCAGGAAACATTACGTAACAGAGAGGAATGGAAGAAGCTCTTGAGAATGGCAATGAATCATTGCATTCTGCACACGCCAATGGAATGACTGAATTGTACAGGGGTTTGTCTTTTGAGAGATAGAACTCAAATTTGTTGGGCCAGATTATCTCCCAATACCCCAAATGAGAACTGAAGTTTTTATACACTGTACAGGTAAATAAGAATGTCTTTCATTCACTGCAGAACTTTGTGAAGAGTGTCGTTATCAGAAGTAAAGCATTTGAATTTTCAACGTGCAATATGATAAAATAAAATGGTGTTTCTCAAATGGTGGGTCATTTAACTGTGTTGTGTGGGTCACAAAACATTTCTTGAATCCACTTGTTACTAACTCACACTACTTTGATAAGTGTATCACAAAGCATTATTTTTTGTAAATGTAATCACTTGTAGTGATATTGTAGCAGTGTTAGCTTGACCATCATATCATAAAAAAATGACACAGGTCATTGATTGCCAGGGTTACCATCCTTGCAACAAAAAATTGTCAGATCTGCCAAACAAAATTATCATTTTTTTGCCAAGGTTATTGCATGGCTGGCAAAATTTTGAGGATGCCTTAAAAAATGTGGAAAATTTTAAATTTACAAAATCATTAAGACAGCTGTAGGAGGATTCACAGTTTTAAACTCAGGCATATGTGAAAGTATGTAAATTCATGTCTATATTCATTTCATTAAATCATTGCAGTGTCAACTTTCTTAAACAGATTCCTGTTTTTTTTTTCTTTCCCCCACCTATCTTTATGTATGAGTCTGGTGTTGTGATACAAAGCTGTTGTTCTAATGTGCATTGTGGTTGAAAAAGTCTGAGAAACAATACATGGTGGCCTGTGTCTTTATTGAAATTAAAGTTTGTAACTGAAAATATAAATCATCTGTGTGTCCAAGTACCATGCCATGGATATGTACAGGGAGAGTGAGAGTAAAGTTCCTTACTTGACATTAATCTAAACAGTATGTGAAATGGCAGTTTCTACCTCACGGAAAACACTGTGTCTCAGTTAAAAAGACCAACTGGTTAATGCTATTTAGGGGACATAAATACTTTTTTTTAATGAGAATTACACGGAACCTGCATACACATGATGTGGGAGAATTGCATAGTTTTGGTGATAAAGCAGTTGGTACATATAGTAATGAATGAGGTGAGTGGTCAGATTTACTGTCTGGGAAAAGAGACCCCTTTGTGCATTGGATAAGATGTGGATGGGCCTCAGAGTTGGTCTGGACCCTCTGAGAAATGAAGTACTAATCATTCAGTGACAACTATAGTGTGAGATCCATGTGATCACAGTCTGATATGTTAACAGTGAAACGTACTGATATTCCCATCTTATTTTTACAATATAATTGATTCTTTCACCATGATGTTAGATGTAACAGTATTTGATTGTTATTCCACATTTTCTTCAGCTTTTATTCTGTATTAAATTGTGCAACTTCATTGAGGTTCAAGGCAACCACCTACCCATCTGCACAGTATTGTAATTCAGACTCTGGTTTATAGGAGTCATCAGTTCTGCGACTGGTGAACTACTTGGCAGCTTCCATCATTCCAACACGCTCGCTGTGGCTCAGCAAACTCAATTCGTTGCTGGACAGGTATTTCAATAAGGAGACTAGGACCAACATTAGGGTGAGAGTGCTGAATGTCCTTTCAGATGTCATCCAGACCAACAGGTATACATATTTGTCTGTATGCACATTATTTTACATATATTAACAGACGTTTATATTTGTGCATTTAAACATTTATTTTATTATAATTAATTAAGTACATGGTGACATTGCAGCAAAATAAAAGTTTTTTTTTAATGCAAATGTCACTGCAACAGGAAGTTGTCCAGCCAAACCCCAGACTTTCAGACATTGCATTCTGCCATCAAGTGAATCATTATTTGGTACTGAATAGTATTGCTTTGTTTTTCTTTGTACTATATGGTTACACTTTTGTTAGTTTAAGTAAATATGATTTATTTGATCCTTTGGCACTGAATGTTGACTATAGTTGATGCGCAGTGTGATGCTAATAAAACCGAATGTCTGCTGATGTCAGTGGCCAAGACACTGCAAAGTAATTGATGACCTTTTATGTCCCAGGTCTTTTGCAGAATACAATGGGCAGTTAATTCTGGTGCAAATGGGTTAATGTTGATCTCAGTTGCTCAGATTATTTAGTGTCGAATTGTAGGGTGATTAGTGACTGTATTGGAAAAGATAAGGAATGAAGTGTTCATGGCCGAATTTTAGAACTGTTCTGGCATTTCCCAGCGAGGTTGGTTGGTTCACATCCTGGTAGGTGATACAGATGAGGCTCTTACACCCCTTCCTGCTTAGTTTTCTATCATTTTCGTGTACCATCTGTGCAGTTCCGCAATCATCTGTCTGACTTTCACTGGTCTCTTTTGCATGCTGATCACATACTACAGTACAGGGTCTGCCAGCGAATTGGGCAATTTTTTTAAGTGTTAAAAAAAATTAAAAGTATTGGATATCATGATACAATTACATTTATAAGGAAGTACATATTTTAGCATTTGTAGCAATAAGTGAATCAGTGGTCTTGAAACATAACACAGAACATAAAAAAAACACATCATTACATTCGAAATATTACATCCTCAAGATGCCCTCCATTACGCTGCTAACACTCAGCAAATTGCCCGATTTGCTGGCAGACCCTGTAGAATCCAAATTTAAGGTTTTCCAGCATTTTAGATTAATTTATTTTGGTCCTGGCCAGAAACCCCATAAAAGCAATGTTAAAATTTTCTCACTTTAAGGTTCCTTGTTAGGTTTTTCATGCATTTAAGGTACAAAAATTTGGTCCCTTCACCATTTTGGAACCTTGATTTACATGCTCATTAATCTCGAATTGAGTATTGCATTTATGGCTATGGAGCTTGGGCTGCATAAATAAGGCCACAGTTATGTGCATTGGAGAGATGTCAGAATTGATTGTGAACTTTTGCAGCAGTGTACAGTTGATTCTTAAGAGTTGACATGCATTTTATCAGTAAACAATCACGTGGCAGGAAGCATTTACATTTAAACACATTGCTTATTAATTGACATGAATTGTTGATGTAAGCTACCGTATAATTTGCTTACTGCAGTTGTTTCACTTGACTAGATTCCAGAATATCCCATCCTTGTGATGTGACCATGATTTTCATTGCATTTGTTGCTGAGTAGTGTGGTAAGGCACTTAAAACATTGACATGAAGTGACAAAAACTCTCTTTAAGTTTCATATTATGGATAATATGAAGAAGTGGAGGCCAATTCGAACATAATGTGCATGGAAATGGCAACACATTTTGGACTGATATCATCTTTGTTGAGACATATAATCCTTACAAAAGATAAAATAAAGGAAGTGGAAATGAAATGTGGAGTGCAAGCAGCAAAAAGAGGTGGGGGCATCGATGCTGCAACTCCTACTGCATTATATTTCCTCTAGATACACTCCACTGCTGGAGATTCAAATGGGAAAGTAGTTTACCTCGAGAATGTTTTGTCTCCAGAGGAAGCATCTTGAATTTGTCTCTTTTTTTGGAAAGATACTATCCAGGAAAAGTAATAATGTGGTAGTTTTTCCATTTGCTTTCCACATCGCAGTACAGCAGCCATTCAAATCACTCTGGTGTGCCGTTGCTATACACTCATGAAATGTCTCGAGCATCGTTTGCTTTGTGCTGAATGTCACTGCTGTTGTTGCCATCCAGAGTCAGAGGAATTTTTATTGGAATTCCCTTCACCTAGGCATCTCTGTTCGTAAAGTAACTGCCCTCTTGATTTGTCTGGCTTAGGAAACCCAACTGTTAGAATGCTACCGCTTACTTACCTGTCACAGTTCTTGCAATTCATATGCCCCTCCATCACTGCAAGGTGGTGATACCATTGGAGGGATGGGGTTAATGGTTTGGAACATATATTGTTGAATGTCCCAACAGAAGTGAGCTGACAGCATCCTGATTGACGGACCCACCTCCCCGTGCAAAGGCTACAGGGGTTGCAGCCAAAATGGCTAATAGTGGCTTCAAAGCATAAAATGACTATTTGCATTGTTTTAAGAAAGACATAATATCAGTCACTGAAAAGAGTGTGGTGGAAGTGGTTATGTTAACCCTTAGCCTACCGTTTTAAATCCCATCTGTAAATCCCAGCTTGCCGAATTATTCTGCGGGGGTATTTAAATTTTACGCATGCCTTTCGAAAAACTTGAATATTTCTGAACTAAGCGAGATAAATTTGTGAAACAAAAAGCAATTTGTGGGGAAGGAATCAGACATTACTAAGGATGCCTTAAAAATGCTGTAATATCTTTATTGCACATTGGAGAACATACGTTTCTAAAAAAGTTGTAAATATCCATGTTCTTTTACTTACATTGTGGTTGAGGCTCCAAAAGTTTGCATGGAGAACGAAAGAAAAGATGTCTTATAAGTGGTTTTTTTGTGTGGTAATCTTCAAAACAACTTTGGTCCACACAAAGTGCCACATCACACTTGACACATTTGAATAGCATGGTTTGTGTCACGCACCTCACTGAACACATGCGACAATGCCGCAACTTGGGGTTGCGGCCAGGCCAGTGCTTATTGTGATGTGTGTCTAGTCTTCCGATGTTAGTGGAAGCTGGGGTTGGTCTTCCCACAGGCATGGATGGTCGTGGCTCATGCCCAGACCATGCCAGCATCTCTCTGATAATGGTGAGACGAAAATCTCTATGTGAAATTTTCTTCCCACCACATGAAGTCAAGTCACCCCTGGTCCTTACTCGAATGTCACCACGTTTCAGTCTCACTGTCTTGGGTTTGAGGTCCTTGGGCATGCCCTTTCTATATAGCACAACCATTCCACAACAGAAAATTTTCTTCTGTGCCAAGTCATCGTATAGGTCAGGAGAGGAAAAAAAATTGTCCATGTACAGTTTATGGCCAAATCTTTCTACACCCCTTGTCAAATTAGCCACTGTATTGTGTGTTGCTGTCAGATGTTGTGCTGCCCTTTATCTGTCTTTACCGAGGTAAACATTCATGTCATATACATATATATCCTGTAGAGTCACACAGTTTGAACATTTTGATGCCGAAATGTTTGCATTTTTTCGGGATGTACTGCTTGAAAACTATCCTTCCCTTGAATTTCACAATGATTTCATCTACTGCCAAATATTTGGAAGGGTTGTAAAATTTTGAAAAGTTTGTCCTTATAATTTCAAACAAGTCTCGTATTTTCCACAGTCTGTCATCTGTTCTGTCAACTCCATTCCTATTATTGTCTGTGAAATGTAGAAAGCGTAGTATGTGATAGTACCTAGCACGTGCCATCATTTGTCCATAGAATGCAGTGCGAAGCTGTTCCATTTTCATCCAGTAGTCCTCCAGTCTGCCGTGAACTGTATGTCCCATCTGCTATGTCAGAACCAAAAACGCAAACATTTCCGCTTCTGTCACCTCACGTTCAGGAGAATGTCCGTCGTCAGAATTTTCTAAGAACTGGTGATAGTAGCAATTCGTCTCCACAACCAGCAAAGTAATAATTTCCACGAATAACAGCAGCATAACGCTGAGTGGAGTGGACTCGCTCATTACGTATGCAGCTTCCCTGCTTTTCCCGTTGGGAGCCCCAGTAAAGGTGTGAACTACATGCCTTCGGGGTTGAGGGGGCACTGTCCACAGGCAGGATTGTGGCTGTTGACCTGCCACATTACCAACATCTTCCTCATCTTCAGAGCTGCTGGCAGAAAAATCTGGGCTTGGAGGCTCTGATATTGAAGACCGTCACGAAGGTGGAAGTGGCTCGTCATCCTGCGTGCCATCGGAAGCGTATTATTTCTCCTTGTCGCTGTCTGAATCCATTACGATTTCTCGTATTTGATTCTGAGACAGGAGACGAGCCCGTTTCACACAAGAAATCTCACTTTCCTTTACCAAACCTTTAGAACCACTGCTGGGTACGACAGCAAACTCTCAACTGACATAAGTTGCAACTTCTGCAGGGGAGTTCAGGAAAATGCTCTTTCTCCCTACCTAGTTACCAAGCTGCTACCCAGCTGCCTTTTACTAAAATAACATAGTTTTATGACCCAACATTCCATTTCACTAACTAAATGCAAGACTGAACTAACTCCACAATATGCTTTCAAGACTTATGACACTTATGCATTCATGGCTAATTAGGGTAACCTTGCGAGCTGGCGAAGGGTTTACTCACAACTCTGACACAGAAAACCACACTGCATCAATTCAGTGTTGAAACATTGTGCAGCAAATAGAAAGAGACGGCTTTCAGCGTTGCCAAATGTAGGTCCATATGTATATGATGTTAAAATTTCTGGCTTTACTTGGAGCTCCATATATATACAACATTAATAGGCTAAGGGTTAATGAAGAAAATGTAGACCACTGCATTAACAACTTTCTCTCAGGTATTATCAGTGGGTATGAACCCAGAGACATTTTTATGTACTGATTCCAGCAAGACCTTGACACTGAAAGGTGAAACCTGTGCAGGAGGTCATGAATCCAAGGAATGATTAACAGTACTGCTGTGTAGCAATGCCATTGGCACTGAGCAATTGAAGTTGCTGATAACTGGAGAGTTTGCAAAACCCAGGTGTTTGAAGCATGTTGGCATTTTTCATTGCCAATACAGTAGTAATGTGAATGCATGGATGACTTACTCAGATTGAATACAAGCATTACTAGGTATAAATTTAGTGTTTTAGTAACTACAGTGGTAATTTTCTGTTTGATATTGGCACAGACCACCTTTTAAGGTTTTACTCAGTTGAAGTGTAAAAAGCTGGTATGCCAGGAAAACCTTCATTGAAGTTTCTACTGTTTATCATTCCTGTAGTTTCCATACTGTTACAGTGGAAGGTTTGCCACATCTGTTGGTGTTTAGCACAACAGTAGATATTTATGATGCATGGTCCCGGAAATTTTTGAACCTTATGGCTCACCAGCAGTAATTTTTCCTGCCTTTGGGATATTGTCCCATGGTTTCAGCATGACTAGCAACTTGCATATCCCTACAGGGAGCTTAAAAACAGAGTTCAAGTGGACCCATTTTAATGTTTGTATACTCAAGAGGGTGGAACTTGAACCATACTGAATCTAGGTTGTTTAGTCACTCTGATGGCCATGGAATTGTTCATCTTGCTGCTACCTAATTTTTGTAGCCATCAGTTAGTGTTCAGTATCAAAGACCACTCCCCTGAAAGATCATACATCAAGTATACTTGAATGCCATCTCCCGTCTGTCAAGATTTGATCACTGTGATAGGAATCTACCCATCAGCAGAGGTCCAAATGTATTGATGAATGCTTTAATGTGGAAAGGTAGTGTTTTTGACAATATTTTTGCGTGTGGCAAAGTGTGCTGTTGTAATCCCACGGGCAGTACAGTTATCATGTAAACTTTCATTCCCAATTGTTGATTTGAAAATATGTTCTGTCCCTAATACTGCATTGAAATCTCCTAACAAAAATGATGTAGTACCATATATGACATGTTGTCACTAACAAACTCTGTTCTCTTAAATGGTGATTTGAATCTCTGATGTACAAAAAATCCTGTGCATAACTGATATTTTTTTTCACTTTTCTAAAGAAAAAGGTATACTCCTGTGCTGGTTCATTGCCATTGTTTTCCCATTTGACCTGTGCTCCCTTTAAATATAAGTCACTAATTATCTTGCATCTGTCTTCAGTAACCCTGACCTGTAGAGACTCCTCATATTCAAAATTCCATCTCCAGTGACCTTGGCCTGTAGAGACTCCTCATATTCCAAATTCCAGATTTCATGTCCATTTCTTTTGCATAGGTCATTTCAAAGGATCTCAACAAGGGCAAGGTTCTGTGTAACATTCTGAAACATGTTCTTTAGAGTGAAGAGTTGTTAGCTTCTTGCCTGACCCCAAACTGGAGGATCTCCTTTTGGTGGCTGTTTACATCTGCTTGTCAATTATATTTATGGCTTCCCTCCGTATCTGGTGGTCATCTCAATCCACAGCATCAGGATGCACCATGTTCTGGAGGCAGGGACTCACTTAATATGGTCATAAAGTTTCTTGTCCATAATCTTCCGTGATTATTTGCATGTGTGTGTAGAATTTAAAGGCCTTTGTTGTATTCTCAGTTTAAGTATAGGCAGAACAGTGCCTATCAATTTTGCAGTTTCTAGTTACAAAATTTTGCTATTTTTTTAAGCTCATGCAAGACCTTCATGTATTTAGTTGTTCAGCATTTGTTTCTACATCACTTTTTTTGTTGGCTTTTAAAACAGTTTCTGTTATTCAGAGTATTTTTGCTTCATACAGTAATCTCATTAGGATGTTTATTTCTGAGTTCAGAGGGTGTATGGATGGCATATTCTTAATTGTCACTTAAATACTGTGTTTTATCAACAGAGCAATATATGAAGATGACTTGATAGAGAGGATTGTAATACCCCATTTACAGCACATTGATACTGACTGTGATATCATAGTGAGGAATGCAGCATCACAATTGCTGGTTGATCTCTGTGTAGAGTGTGAGAATAAGAGGTGCCTTGAGCTCATGGACATACTTGAAAAGGTTTGTTAATCTTTAAGCATGCATTTCATGTGGCCAGTTTTTCTTTCCTTCATGGTATATGTGCTCTGTACCTCTACATTACCAGCAATACGGTACCAGAAAACTGGTCATGACAACAGAAAATTTTAGATGCACACAGTTCTGGGTCATATCAAAATGTTTAATACCACAGTTTTTTTACCCCCTTACCCGACACAGAACATGGTGACTGAAATCTTGTTAGTGAGATGTATGTGCATAAAGTATACATAGTGAGTAATTCCAAGAATTTTAATATGTCTGCTGTACATATTTACACTAGAGTTGTACATTAAAACAGACTGCTAGTGACATGAAATTCAATATGAGTTGCTTAATCTGTATTGTAACATGGGTGTCCTTAAGTCAGATGATGTATGTCAGCTGCAGTGATGTAAATTGTTGAATGGGATGAAAGGATTCCTACATACAACGATAAGAATGTACTGGATAGGAAACAAATGTAGCATTTGTAAAGCCCCAACCTGCCATTCAGTTTAGTAGAACCAAGGAAAACTATGAAGAAACTTGGGATAACTGGTGCTTTTTTTCCATTTGTGGTCCTGTTTGTACATTATTAACTGACATTCAGCCCTTTCAACTTCCTACTCATATTTTGGGTCAATTATAAGCTCCAAAATGTGGCTTCTTCACATATTGTCCGTTTGAATTTTTTGACATATTTTCTTCTTAATTTTGCAGAATGTGTGGACACTTGTTAAAAAAAAAAACAATCAACCCCCTACTTCACAGCTTTGAGGGAAAATTTTCTTTCATTACTCAGGCTGTCCAGGTAGCTACAGAAAAATAACAGAAGCTTGCTTTTAAAAGCACCAGCCAAAAGCAGGAAGTTTGAGGTTGTAATTTGTAACGTTGACTGGCCTTGAATATACAGTTGCAGTCAGAACTTTCTGGCACCTTAGAAAGCACTGATGTATTCATGTATGCAGTGAAGACAAGCAGTGCAGAACAATCATAATGCACACAAAAAATAAATACTAATAAAAACAGGTATATAATGGATGTTCACATATACCTATGCAAACAGACTGACCCTTTCTTAAAAATTCAATACATGTTTGGACTTGATAAGTTTAAAGACTGTAATTTATGTAATTTTGTTTTTGAATCATGCATACCAGAAATTAAATAGCCAAATGGAGCATAACAAATTCAGTCATATGTGGTTGTTTAAGCCTTACTTACTTACTCCATGGTGCAGAGTCCTTCTTGAGAAGCTAACTGGTTTGCAGCTAGTCAAGAAATTCCCTGCATTTCATGGAACCCGAAGGTTCATTACCGTACTCACAAGCGTCCGCC
>Ga0136643_10014514_pt1 | contig 11822 bp, 5 predicted proteins | sample TergutLab28metaG_FD_96883 | JGI IMG/M metagenome (GOLD analysis project Ga0136643, IMG submission 96883) | Labiotermes labralis P1 segment gut microbial communities from Petit-Saut dam, French Guiana - Lab288 P1 (version 3) (version 3) | ecosystem: Host-associated > Arthropoda: Insects >...
TACTACCAACTAATGCCCACATACATATCACAATATTTTATTACTACCAACTAATGCCCACATACATATCACAATATTTTATTACTACCAACTAATGCCCACATACATATCACAATATTTTATGTTTTGTTGACTGTGCATTCCTGTATAATCTAGTAAATAAAGCCAACTTGGTGCACAATTTATTCTTAGTATATTTATCAATCTCTACATGTTTTGGGCAACTATGTGCCCAACATCAGGAGAAACAACTGTGTTTATGTGACACTTGGTACTTGTTATTCTGTGTGGATGACTGTCTGGTACGCAGGTTGGAACCTACATACCAGACAGTCATCATCAGGAGAAGCAACTTTGTTTATGTGACACTTGGTACTTGTTCTGTGTGGAGATTGACAAATATACTAGGAATAAATTGTGCACCAAGTTGGCTTTATTTACAAGAAAATATCACAGTATTTTCTCTTTATATAATGTTCACCCCTACATGTTTCGACACTTCTGTATCATCTTCAGGGAGTTTAAAAAACTTGTCCTTTATTAAGCTACATAAGTTCTTCAAATTAAAACTGTTAAAACTTCAATTCCACAAAATTATTAGATTAAAATTATTTGGTTGTCGCTGAGTGATACAGTAGTTTTTGCAACATTACAATATCTTGTGAAAGCAAAGTGTATATGTGGCTGCATATACTATCCCTTGTTACTGTTGCAGGGGAAATATTGTGATATATATTTGTGCATTAGTTGCTTGTAATAAAAACAATAAAAGATGCATGGTACACACATTAAAATAGCATTATTATACGGTGTGTCAATCATAAACCGTAAAATACATAATGACAGAATGCTTTTCAAACATCAATGTGTGCTGTTATATTAAAATTATGTTAAAACTATTATAATACAAGACAGTTACTCAAATCCACTACCCAAAACACCTTTAAATAGTGAATTCACTTCAAGTTTAATCAAGTGGTATATCCTATAAACTGACAGTCTGTGCATACACCATGAACGAACATTCTGTACTCAGTCTTGTGTTATAATAATTTTAATATAACTTTACACACTAATGTTTTACTAGCATAATGGCATTATATATTTCACTATTTACAATTGACAAGTTGCATAATAATGCAGCATACCTCTTTAAGTATTGATACTTACTGAAGATGGCTATGGACAATAACCAAAACATGTAGAAGTGTTTTTGTGTTCAAGAATTAATGCAATTTGTTGGTTATGAACCTGTTTATAGACCGCAGATATTTTCCAAAATTCATTTCTATAATTATGATAAACTGTAATGTAAATATTTAGGATGCCTCTTAAATCCTCTCACATGCTTAACGTACTTAATTCCACCATTTATGCCTGTCTTAGTGTTTTACACACAGATGCAAGCATGTACACCTCAGCTGATCAAAAACATCTCCCTATTTTCATTTTTTCACTTTAAGTAGCTACCAGCTCACGCATGTGTGCTGTGTCACACAGACAGTCATTTTATATTCCTTCCACACAGTCCATGTAATGGTGTCTGCTAAGAAGACAAACTTTTTGCATTGCAGAAAATAAGATTATTAGAAATATTTACCTCCATATGTTAGAAATGTTTCATTCTCCACACTCTAATGACAATGTAGGTGAGAACAAAAAAAAAATATATTAATTTCCATCAACACAGTGCTCCACCTCATTTTGTCTTCAGGTTTGCCATGCACTAAATACTACATTTTCTAACTGATGAGTCAGAAGAAGTGGCTTCCAAACCATCCAGATTTGCATGTATGAAAAACATTATCTACACTAAGGAAGAAATGCATGATCTGAAATATCCATGACACAGAACTGATGGAGTAGTAGCAACAATCGCTCTGGACATGCTTTACCATCACTGGTCAGATAGTAAATATTGTGTGGAAGTTTTCAGGGCTACAAATTGTGCTTACAGTAAGGCCCTTAACAGAAGTGTCTCTCAGCATTTCCTGAATATAATTAAGAATGGAATCCTGCTTAACCAGCACAGATGAAACCAAGTACACGGCTGGTTACTATGAAAGCTGGTTAATCTGGAGAAATAATAACAAAATAAAAAGTAGTAACTTACAAAGTGAAAAATCATCACTGGTATATACTGGGCATAACAACAATTTATCAATTGCAGATAATACACCATCCTACAGTTAGCTTTAATGGTCTGTAGTAATAATACAACTCAAGTTATTATATTTTTACCAAAATTTCAGTTTATTTTTTATTACAGTCCAAGACGTAACAAATTTTATAACTACAGAGATTTGTTTTGATGACTTTGTTACATTTCATGGTTCTTCTTACAATGTAGGTCACATGCTGAAAATATACAAACTCCACATAATTCATAATGTGTAATTCCCCAGCATAACAGCATTCATAACAACTAAGTGAAAGTGCTAATTAAAAATCTGTACAAAGTGTATGACACTGATGCCAAATTTATATTTTAAGAAACAAACATATTGCTGAAGAACAACTTTGGAAGACAATTATATACAGAGTGAAGTGAGACTACTAACAATTTCTTCATTTAATTTCTGTTCAACTATTACTACCAAAATTCTGATGGGCATGTCATGTTACATAAACATAACCTACAAAACAAACTACATAAGTTACAAATAGAATAGTGACTTTGGGTTACAGAAACCTTAGATTCAGAGAAGCTCTGACACTGACTTACCAGTACTTTAACCTCAGAAGCAAACTGAAAGCCCAGATTCTGTGACAATCCACTTTCATAACAAAATTATGTACCTACAAAGTTCTCACATACCTGTCTTCTGCTGACAGTAATAAAGGCTTATTTGTAAAAACAAATGGGAGGAGACAGGCACACAAAACTATCACAACTGACATATACTGAAAATCAGTGCTGTTCCACCAGCTCACACTGTAAACAAAATGCAGACAGACTGGGGCAATTCACACCTCTCATTAACATCCATTGCATAACACTCTATAGTCAAACCAAATATTTATGTGCCCCTGGCATAGTCTGATGAATCTTGGCTACATAAAAGAATACTTTGTTCTGAATTGCATTTTAGACCTACATCTTTACAGGAACATTACACGGAACACACAAACAATAAGACAATAATATGCTAGAGGGGTAAGAAATAAAACCGTGCAAAACAAATTTGGACAGTGTGGTTCTTAACGAACTTAAAAGCAGTCTTCAGGTTCTTTCACTTAAATTTATATTTGCATCTTCTAGCCTGACCCAGAACACTTGAAATCATCTACCCACGTTTCTAGTGTGCACAACTGCCAAATGACTTATGACAACTGTTTAGCTCCTTTCCTTCCCAAAAGTAAAAAAAGTATACCTCTGAGATCACACTGACATCAGTGTGTATATAAAAGTAAGTAACATTGTAAGACATTATTTTCAGACATAATAAACTAACAAAACAGTGGCTGTATAAATATATTCTTTTTAGCTTTTGGTTTGATGATCATTATTGATGAACTGCTGGGGCAAGACATGTGAAAACTGATATTGAGGCAGATCACAAACATAACTACGTATTGTGCATATGTTGTTAGGAAATAAATTACAAGCATGGCTAAAACAGAATATATAGAGCGAAAACATTCCTGATATCAAAGTTTTTATTGGCAGGCTCATTACTGAGTCGATAGAAAAGGCTAACTCCCTAAATTTCTATTGTCTGTCTTTAGCTGTAAGCAAAATAGCCCACAGTCAGCTCACTCAGGTGAACCATTCACTACCAGCATTAACATTATTAGGAAGCGGTTAGCAGTGATTGGGGGAAACATATCAACAGGGCCTGACGGGATTCCTGGGAACATTCTACAACTGTGCAGGGAAGCAATAATTCTGTTCCTTGCACAATTGTTGGACATAATGATTAACAAAGCTGCTAGCCCAAGGGACTGGAAAAAAAGCCACAGTGGTTCCTATTTACAAGGGGTGAGATCGATCAGTAGTCACAAATTACAGATCGGTAACCTAATCTCAGTGGTTTGCAAACAAATGAAGCACGACATTGCAGGGTAGCTAAGACAAGTCTGGGATAGGAGTGAGTGGTTGTACGAGGGCCAACACGATTTTTCGACCAGGTTACTCATGCAAAAGTCAAATCATCACAGTTTGCACCTAAATTTGAGAATCATACAAAAGAGTCAGTCTGGGAAACCTGGGTGCAGCGTTGAAAGATAGCTCACATATGTGCCCTATTCGAAGCGTACACTGGAGAATAGGCATGGAAAGCTATTGGGGATGGTTAAAAGGAGCATGCTACCTCAGCAGGGAAGATCATGATCAGAAAATTAGGGGTAGGACACAAGGAACAGATATTGGGAAATATTCTTTTGTACATAGGACCATAAAACTCTGGAACCAACCACCTGCAGAGGTGCTAGCGACTTTCCCTTGCAAACCACATAGTTTCAGAAAGAGGGTTAGGTCAGTGTTTGTAAGTAAAGGGAATTTAACTGTGTGATTAAATGTTTACAAAGGGAGTGAAGGTTAGTGAAATGAAGTGAAGTGGATGTGAAGTGAGGTGAAGGTTTTTGTGGAGTAAGTGCAGCATTTATTTACAGTTATGTGTGAATGCTACCGTAGAGTATTTGGCTCCATTGTTGCATATTTGTCCTTAAAATGTTTGTTCTATGTCATTTGTCCTTTGTTATGATTCAGTCCATTTAAGTTGTTATTATCCTGTTTACATCTGTTCTTTTGTTTTATACGATTTGCTTTCTATAGTGTGTGTTCTGTGACCTGTGTTGTTTCTCTTTATGCATATTACCGATCTTGTCTCTTGTGCACAAGTGTTAGGACCAATACCCAAGGGTGGAAACCCAATTGCAGTAAATAAATATCGTATCATATTGTATATACAGACTCTAGTTGAGTCATATGCTCTTCATATAAATAAAGCAAAACAAAACAGCAACAGGTATAAAGAATGAGGATTCTATGGAATAGGACAGTAAGATCTGACGCAGTAAAGCTCTGAGATCTGCTCCAAACTCTATGTTAATGGACCATTTTCTTCAGAAGCCTATGTTTCACTTCATGGCAAACTACTACATCTATAATTTGTTTCCATGTCTACAATCAACTCTTGCAGGATGAAGATTTTAAGTACGTTTCACAGATTGTACTTGTTGCAGTACCTCATAATGACTTCTGAGTGGCAAATCAGAACTACTTCACTCCAAAACCACACAGCAAAATAAAATTCTGTGCACTGGGTGATGTATCACACAGGTGACAAATATAGTAGTCATACTTTAATACAGAGAGGTTCAATTATTGTACCCCAACCGGGTCAGCTATCAGAGGAGCTTTACCACACATGAAACTGGTGTCCGATGGCAATTTAGAGTGCATTTCCCCCCCTGCAGTTTGACTTACCTTATTTCCATACAACAGTCTCAAATGCTGACCTCTAGCTTCTAAGCAGGCTTTGTACCTTCAGGCAATACATTAGCTAGTTTTCTTCAAAGATTTTCCTTCAGTTCTTGCACAGAACTGTCCTATATTTTCTCTCCTTCTTTTAATTCTCTACATTGTGCTAAAATTATTTAATACAAAGCTTGGAATTTTTTCTTCAAAATCACAGACCTTCTGATTTTGTACACACCCAATGCACACCAGACTCGGTGTCTAAGACCATGTAAAGGAACTTTCTGTACTGCAAGGGAATTTTTGGAACAGAAATATCTTGTTATTTTGGTTCTTTACATTCCTACTTAATGCCAACCTTACCACATCCAAGAAAGACTCGAGTTTTCATATTTTTTTTTGTTCAACACTTAACCTCTCATTCAAAATTTTTCCACTATTCTGTTTATTACCGTTGATGTGGAATACCTTTTTACTAAACTTTTGGTGACTTTTTTACCTGTGACACGTACATGGCAAAAGTATTGCAAATGATCATTCTTTGTTTAACAGAATTCATTCATCACATGTAATAACTGCCTCTCTTCAGCTCACTACATGACTGAGGATCCACCTCACATTCCCATCCTGATAACAGACGGACTGTATGGGTTTATTCCCTTAACAAATAGGCATCATATTTTTTTTTTTGTTCATGGGCATGATTAAAAGACACCTCTGTACATGACCCTAATATATATGTAACTTACACATTTGGAAAGCTATGACATTTAAGACAGTACCATTTGACTGAGAGCAGATATTCAGTTCTGCTAACATCTTGTTTTAAGTGTCATTTTTTAAATCCTTACAAAGAATTGTAAACAAGATAACATTAATACTGTCTGCTCAGTACACCACTTTGAATCACAAATAAAACTTACATGAAGTAAACAGCCTACTCTTCAATCAGGCATTTTCTTTCCTTCCCTATACCATTTATGCAAGCAGAAGCCAGTAATACATGAATTACTAACAACTCTGGTGCATGCCAACTGCACTTATTGCATTATGCTTGTCCTAAATTAGGCACCAACTAGGAAACTGGTGATAACCAAGAAGCCTTAATGTACCTTACGCGCCAATCAGGATGCTGGTAAATAACTATGACGTATGACCCCTAAAGTTCCCAGTCAAAGAATCAAAGGTACATTTTTGCTCGTCTAGACCATGAAGGCATATAAAGGGAGTAGAGGTATAACTCCACTCATTCTTGACTTCAGTACAAGATGGAGGTGAGTGATTAATTTCATGCCCCAGCTGCTTCAACCAGGCAAACATTCAAAAGCAGGCAGATGTAAGGGTTCCTTTCACTTCTATCACAACTGAAAATAAATTCTACAGTTCCCTTTCTCAGTTCTTTATAATACTACTCCCACATTGTTTTTGAATCCTTTAAAGTCCAATGACATCCTTGCAAACAATTCTTAAGTTTGATAAATAATAATAATAATAATTCACCTGGAGCTAAGTCAGGAAAATTGGAGATTCAACCAGTCAATGGACATAAAACATTGCCAGAAACTCCTCTGTCGCACTGTGCACGGGCTTATATTGTCATGGTGAAGGATCCAGTAATACAGACCAGGACATGGGTTTTTATTGTGAACTGCATCCCTCCAGCACTGAATAATTTGTATAGAATGCCTGGTTCAAAGTTTCGGCTCTCAAACACAAATTATGAACCAACAATTCCTTGCAAGTCAGAAGTCAGTGAAACAAATCAATATAATCTCACTTCTGACTGTAAAATGCAAGCCTTTTCAAGCTGAGGTATTCTGTTTATGAGGCATACCGAAAAATCATCATAGGTAGTAAGGAACACTGAGGAAGAATAAGTCCAAATAACTTCAGTCTCTAAGTTTTCATTATCAGTCAACTTTTTTTGGAACCATTTTCCCACAAACCTTATTCATGTGCAAGTCTAACATAAAAGCTGTCACACCATTTCCCTTGATATGTCCTAATGTTCTACCACTAATCTGGCTCTAATTACTGCATTACCTCAAAATATTCTTTCACTCTGAATTTTTTTATTGGTCCAGCTGTCAACACATATGTTACTGTTTCTGTCCTCCCTACCTGGTCCGAATATCATTCACAAGCATGTGGTCTGTGTATCACCAATGGCCACTTTCAACAGCTCATACAATCCATGCTTCATACAAAACATCACATCTTTAAAATGGTTCCATACACAAGACTTCGCACATATAACCACCAAACAAAAACAGCAAGTACAATTACAACCTATTTTTATGGTGCACTGAACAGTGGGCCCATGAAAGGTTTCTTTGGTGTCTCAAGAATTTCCTCTGTTACTACACAGCTAATCCCAACCTAAAAACAGTCTGGGAACTTTTACATCACACCTGGTCTAATGAATGACCTTTCAGAAGTGAGGAAATTGGTATTGAGTTATAATGCACACAGTTGTGATGAACAGTTTCACAGTCACACAATATGCTCCACAGAAGTGTAACGACATGTGTCACGTGTACTCCAAGAAATCTGGAAGCCCTGCTATATATATATATATATATATTTATTTATTTATATTTATGTGACTTCCACAAATAAGATACATACAGAAAAAAGCAAGTAACATGTGCAATTTAATAACTACGACGACAGACACCACCACAACTTCTTATCCAACCACCTGACCGAACACAAAACTGCAGCCTACTGCTATCATATCAACCGAATGCTGTCACTCCCACTAACAGAAGAAAGACGACAGACGGAATGGGAAACAGTACAAACCATAGTGCAGAACAATAACTTCCCGAATACACACACACAGCAAGACTAAGAACAAAAATACAGCACAAAGCTCACATAAGAACAACAAAAGATGAACACAAAAGATTGGCAACATTTACATACCACAGCTCAAAAGTCAGAAAACTTACCAATCTCTTTAAACACACAAACATAAACATCGCTTTCAAAAGCATAAACACAATACAGCATAATATCAAACCCCCCCCCCAAAAAGCCACCAGCTGGCAAAAACTTTGACCCATGTATATAAAATTAACATGAGCAACTTTATCCTACATTCGTATTAAGTATGCATTATTACAGCAACTTGTTTAAACAGTGTTTTATACAACAAATGTGATATTGAAGAGAGACTTTTGACAGTAACAGGAATAAACTGATCTGTAGCTTTGTTTCTGATCAATATGTAGAGTAACTTACATCTTTAAACTCTGACAGCACATACTTGAGATACTGGTAACATTATATGACTAAGATTTTATGTCCTTGTGGCAGAAAAAATTTAGAACATGGCCTCCTGGAATGTGACACCATGTAGTTTGGAAGACAGGAAATAATTGTTTCCAAATGCAAGTATCTGGTACTTGAGAGGATAACAAATACATTATTTTAACTGACAATTGTCATTAGTCACCTAACACTGGCTCACTTAACTAATAAAATGAAGCAGAACTCTCGTGTGCAACAAAAGGCATGTTTTTTGGATGTGGCAAATGTCTGAAAATTGAGGGAAAACATTTCCAGCACCTTCTTCAAATATGGTGAGTAAAAACCTAATATTAACTGCAATACACTGAACACACTTGCACTTAAACTCAGAAAAAATGAAACAGCAATGAGCACTGAGCAGCTTACCAACAGGCAAAATGAACTGAATAAAGAGTAGAGCCAAGTTTTCACATAAAATAATGTCCCTATAGAAGGAAGAGGAGGAAAATTATAGAAAACAATAACAAGAACACTGGGAAACTTAATGGCTGTTTTATTGTCGCTACATAAATATTTTAACTCCCATGGTTTTGATATATTATGAGTGCATGATTATGTTTTAACCAGTTACTAGCCTGAATAATGCAACTGCTGTAAGTCAATGAGAGGAGTTATATTTTAGAATTGGAAACATAAAATAGGTAATTACGTAATGATTTACTGCGGGGTACCAGCTAACCAATGGGAATCATCTGAAGTAGCGATTGCAGTTAGGAAAGATTGGAAACACAAGATACAAGACTACACTTGGATTTCGGACAGAATAATTGAAACTAGAATAAAAGTACTGAATAGAAACTTTACAATAGTAGGAGTATATGCACCAGTAGAAGGAAAGGAACAAGACACAGAAGAATTTTACAGAGCACTGCAACAAAGTATGGACAAAATTCCTAAAAATGAAAATATTATTTTAGCAGGGGATTTTAATGGAAGAATAGGTAATCAACCAATTCCAGAATGTATAGGAACATAAGGAGAACAAGTAACGAACCACAACGGAGCAGCATTGAGGGATTTTTGTGCATTTAATAAATTTAAAATAACAAACCCATTCTACATACACAAAGACATACATAAATTTACGTGGAAGGCAAGAGGGACCAAGTCAATAATAGACTACATAATTATAAATGACAGATTAAAAAGCAACATTGAAGATACAAGAGTTTTCAGAGGAAGCGAAATTGATAGTGACCATAAGTTAGTGGAAAGCAAATTTAAATTCTTGACACATGCAAAACATAGCCACAAGAAAAAGGACAAAACAATATACACAAAATCTCCAGCATTCAAAGTACATCTGTTGAAACAAGAATCAATAAGAACTTTATACAGGAATAGACTGAAAGGAAAGCTCACACCGTTAACAGGAGAGATAGATACAGACTGGTTGAAAATTAAAGAGGCCATCACCAAAGCAGCAGAAGAAAGTATAGGATATAAGAAGTGGAAAAACCGGAAATGGCTTCAGACATGGAATGAAGAAATACAACAGGCAATAGAAGAAAAGAAAGCTAGCTACAGGAAATATTTACAAAACAAAACTGTGCATTACCAAATAGAATATAAAAGACACGGAGCAATAGTAAGGAAAATGACACAAAGGCAAAGAAGAGACGACTGGGACAAATTTGTGAAGATATTAGAAAGAGACATAACAGGAACACAAAGATGAGGCTTTAAAATATTTAAACAGCTACAACTGCAAGAAAGAGACAAACTCAAAATCGACCCGATAACGAAAACACAATGGAAAGAATACTACGGAAAACTCTGGAATGAGCAAGGCAGTAAGGGTGAAGAATAGAAGAGGAGAGGAAAAGTGAAGGGACAGACGACAACGAAGACATGATAACAATAGAAAAACTAAACGAAGTACTTAAACATGCAAAAAAACAGCAAAAGTTGTGGATTAGATAATTTACCAATGGAATTGTGGAAATTTGGAGGAAACAAATTAAAAATACACTTACTAGAGCTGTTTAACAAAATAATAGACAAAACTCGAATGCCACAAGAATTGGAGACAGAAATGGTGATAAACATACATAAAAAAGAAACAAAAAGCAAATGTGAAAATTATAGAGGAATTACTTTACTGCCTACAGCTTACAAATTATTTGCAAACATAATGAAAAACAGCCCAATGAATATTTGGAAGACGAAATGGTAGAGGAACAGTGCGATTTTAGAAAGGGACGCAGCTGCACCGATGCTATATTTACGGTGTAACAGATAACGGAAAAAAGGAAAGAACGCAACTTACCACTATTTCTTTTATTTATAGACTATGAAAAGGCATATGATAATGTGAACAGAGAGAAGCTATAGGAAATGATGGACAATAAAATTCCAAATTATTTACTAATTACAATAAAATGTATTTACAGGAATATGAAGATTAGAATTAAATTTAATGATGGTATATCTCAACCAATACACATAAACAAAGGAGTAAGACAGGGATGCAGCCTCTCACCGGTATTATTTAACATATACATTAATAAAATAATACAGGAATTCAAAACAGTGATAAAGAAGGGTAAAAATAATAACAGGAAATTAGTGACTATGATACTTTATGCAGATGATCAGATTTTAATGGCTACATCAGAAGATGATTTACAAACAATGGCACACCACTTGAACCTTATAGCAAGAAAATATAAAATGACCATATCTAGTACAAGAACAAAATCAATGGCAATGTGGGGGAACCACATACAGAGGGTAAAAATTGTGATAAACAACAATATTATTGAACAAGTAACAGATTTTAAATACTAGGGGTATCGCACATCAGAATACGGAAGTGATTTAGAAGATAAATTGCAAACATACGACAAACTAAACGGCGCTATACAGAGCCATTTTGGAAAACAAATGAACAAAGAAACAAAGTTAAGAGTTCACAACATTACAGCTAAGGCAGCATTGAAATTTGGAAGTGAAGCTTGGATACTGAAGAAAAGAGAGGAACAACGTTTAGAAGCAGCACAGATGACATTTTTGAGACACTTACTTGGAATAACAAAACTAGATAAAGAAAAGAATCAAAGTATTAGGCAAAAAAACGGGAGCA
>Ga0136643_10014515_pt1 | contig 11822 bp, 6 predicted proteins | sample TergutLab28metaG_FD_96883 | JGI IMG/M metagenome (GOLD analysis project Ga0136643, IMG submission 96883) | Labiotermes labralis P1 segment gut microbial communities from Petit-Saut dam, French Guiana - Lab288 P1 (version 3) (version 3) | ecosystem: Host-associated > Arthropoda: Insects >...
CTATACTGAGGTAGGTGCCGGACTATACTGAGGTAGGTGCCGGACTATACTGAGGTAGGTGCCGGACTTTGGCCCCGTCAACTTTAGGCTGTAAAAGAATAGCGGGTCTATCTAATAGAAAGATGGATGAGCCCGTGACCCGGTCTGGACGTTTCGGAGAAAATAAATGTTTTTTACCACTGCAGGAAATGGAACCCACACCCTCCAGCTGTATCGACGGCAGGACCACGACTCCCACATGTCGGTAAAGGTAAAGGTTAGAATGTGCTTATGTTCGACCCTTTCTTGTTGTCTTCTTGTCTTCAAGGGTCCGTAGGTCCCAGAGGAATGATGTCACTAGAGTCTCGTAAATGAAGAAACCGCCATTCTTATTTTTTTTTTACGTCTGGAAGCGTTAACAAACAACACTGCTTTTTTTTGACGTTTTGCTGACAGTGCATCTCAGTATATTTATCTCAGTAATTAACCAACTTGATGCACAAAATTTTTGTTTTACAATAAGTTTATTTCGTGCCACTACATGTTTCGAGCACATGTGCTTATCATCAGGAGGTCAAAATTGCATTACATGCGCATGTGCTCGAAACATGTAGAGGCATGAAATAAACTTATTGTGAAACAAAAATTTTGTGCATCAAGTTGGTTAATTACTGAGATAAACAACACTGCGTCACATCCCAGAAGACCGGAATGTTCAGAAACTTCGTGAGAGCCTCAAATCTCGTATAGACACTTACTTATCACCCTGTTCTACTAGCCAGTCAGGCGTAACGATGAATGGAATGTGACTGTCGCAAGTACACTGAGAAAGTTCAAATGCCAAATAGACCCTTAATGTCGCCAGCCATAACTCATAATTCATGCATCACGCTGCAGCTCGCATTTCCTGGACTGGATTATATTCACAGAAGCGGTTATGGCACTGGCGGAATGAATGTCGCTTGATCTAAGTGGCAGGTTCACTTGGGTGTTTCACTGCGCAGTATTCAGACTCCTTGAGTGAAACACGACGTATCTGAGCACAGAATTCTGATTAGAAGCGCAGCGTTGTAGCTACAGCCAACTCAACATCATTTATACAAATATTAGCCTTCAAATTCAGTAGATTGTTATTTTCTGCAGTCTGTATATAGCCAATATTGTTTAGCGTCATCTCAATAGAGTTGTTTTTGCACTCTAAGGCATCAGTATTGAGTTAGAGTATGTTGAAAAGAAACAAAGCTTCACGCATTCTTAACCTGTATGCTATAACGATCAGTTTTCCGCTCCGACTTCCTTTACTGCAGAAAATTCTGTGTCCTTTTTTAATAGGTAGTTTGTTGGGGGATGGAGAAGGCATCGGAGGAATGTGACTTAGAGTCAAGATGGAAATATCGTACATAAAACAAGAAGAAGGAGGACTAACTGGATTGTAGGAACTAGCTTCTGCAAAACGTTATTAAGGTGGGTTGTAGATGGAAGGATAGTAGTGACGGGAAAACGATGAAGAAGACGTAAGCAGCTAGTATATTACCTCAAGGAAACTAAATGATCCTGGAAATTGCAGGAGGGAGTACTAGATCGCGCTCTATGGTGAACTCGATAGTAGTGACGAGAAAACGATAAAGAGGACGTAAGCAGCCAATAGATTACCTTCAGAAAACTAAATGAAGATGGAAATTGAAAGAGGAAGTACTAGATCGCGCTCTGTGGTGAACTCGATAGTAGTGACGAGAAAACGATGAAGAAGGCGTAAGCAGCTAGTAGATTACCTCAAGGAAACTAAATGATCCTGGAGATATAAAGAGGAAGTACTAGATTGCGCTCTATGGTGAACGCGATAGTGGTGACGGGAAAACGATGAAGAAGGCGTAAGCAGTCAGTTGATTATCTTCAGGAAACTAAATGAAGCTGGAAATTGAAAGAGGAAGTACTAGATCGCGCTCTGTGGTGAACTCGATAGTAGTTACGAGAAAACGATGAAAAAGACGTAAGCAGCTAGTAGATTACCTTAAGGAAACTAAATGATCCTGGAGACTGAAAGAGGAAGTACTAGATTGCCCTCTATGGTGAACGCGATTGTAGTGACGGGAAAACGAGGAAGAAGAAGTAAGCAGCTATTAGATTACCTTCAGGAAACTAAATGATGCTGGAAATTGAAAGAGGAAGTACTATATTGCGCTCTGTGGTGAACTCGATTTGGACGAAGCTACAGGCCTGTAGTAAGACAGCCTACTATGTAAATGGATGAATGAGGATGAACCTCGTGGAGGTGCAGTGTAATCACAACCTCGAATCGAAACCGGCCCATCATGTTTACAGACTGTCACTTTTCAACTCCTGCGTTGATTTGCTAGGTGTTGGACTCGGCTGAGGGAGATGTCAATCTTTATTCTGCTGTGTACACGAGTGAAGTAATATTAACATGGCGCCGCCAGCCGTGGAGGTAGATTAAACAGCCTGCTGCTATGAGCTGCGGGTTGTCTAAGGACATACTTGCAGGTGGAATGCCTTCTGTTTTGTATCATACGAAGGCGTGTCAGTTACATTACAGTTGATGTTGAAGGAAGTTTAAACGCACGTTCCGGGGCATGTGTAAGTATTTGTGCGACACTAGTTATTATTCTGGTGAAAGTAAAGTGAACTAACTCAAAATCCTGAGACTGATTTGATTTCAACAGACACTTCTTACGCATATAGTGGAGTTTGCTTTTCCTGGTACATGTATGCAGAACCTCCTTTTGACTCAAGTTTTTTACGCTGTCCAAGCAACATTCCTTGCGTTATTTTACGATATTGGCTGGAAACTGAAAGTCAAGCCTTCGTTTTTGCGTAGAAAGTCTGTTAAAATTACCTCATGTGCGAAATACTTAAGAATGTTTTGTGATGGTCTTCTTCGTTGCGAAGTCCTGGATTCCTGCCCTGAATTGTGGCTTTCGGCTGCTTTGTTTATTCCTTCAGACAACTGCTGTATAAATCTCCCTTCACTTCGTCGTCACATTTCATATATAAACAAATTTCATTCTCATATATATTCTTTAAGATGCACCACCAACGGTATATTTATGTAAGGAGAAGTACGCAAATTGTAAAATCAGTGACAGGCGGTACTTTTGACTGTCATAAAAACCGGAAAAAGGAGTGTCGAAAAAATCCTGAGAGCCGGAACATGCCACTCTGCACTTCTATAAGCACTGACGTGTCACTCTTCGTGCGTATATGCAGTAACGTGCCACATTTCGTGAGTAAGTACAATAATTGACCACTCTGCAGCAGTGGCGTACCCAGGAATTTTGTTCGGGGCGGGGTTCAAATAATTCAGTTGAGGACAGAGGACATAGAGAACGGGCATCTAGGGGCGGTAGCCCCCTAGTCAGGGGTTCTGGAGGCAGCTGTAATTTGATAAAAGAAATTTCATTCCATATAGTAAAATTTTCTTCATTTTTGGTATTTTAAGACTATTTATGATGACAACCAATTTATTTGTCATTGCTAATGTAAAACAAATGCGAACCGGCGGTAGTTTTAGAATTTTACTGCCTTTTTTGCGAACATCTTGGGGTGTTGGATTCCTAAATTCAGCAATTTTTAACAGTTTTCACAATTGGGTTGAGTTTGGCACGATTTTGGAGGGCCTTCGGAATTTCGGGGAGGTTTGAACACCCCAACCCCCCCCCCCCTCGGTACGCCACAGCTCTGCAGGTGTATGTGCAATAATTGGCTGCTCTGCAGGTGTAAACGCAATAACTTGCCACTCTGCAGGTGTAATGCAATAACTTGCCTCTCTGTAGGTGTACGTAGAGTAACGTGCCACTGTTAGTGTTTGTGTTTGTGTGTGTGTGTGTGTGTGTGTGTGTGTGTGTGTGTGTGTGTGTGTGTGCAGTAAAGTATTACTCTTTACTTTTGCCCCTTCAGGATAGGCCGACTTAGTGCATTCACTCTCTGCAAAATTCTCTTGCAACAAAAAGACTCGCAGTCTTGCGGTTACGCCTTTTGAAGACAAGCAGCGCAACATCATGAAGCTAAAAGCGTAATTATTAGTTATAATAACATTTTGATGTAAGAAATCATATCTGATAACTATCATGGACATCGTAACGTCACGCCAATTACCCCTTGACAGAAATTATATTCGAATTATATGCTGTTAGCCTAGGGCATTATGAGAGAGTAAGAGATGTATGGGTTCTGAAGGACGTTTTATAGCATGCGTCAGCTTAAGAGAAGCCTTAGGGGCCAAACGGAAATTTGATATAAGCTTATCGTAGTAGACACAACAGTATAGAGAATCACCGTGACGTACGTCACATAATTCCATTTCGCTTAGGGCGTTGTGTTGCGTAGCTCATAGAGGCTTTTGCATATCTTTAATAAGTTACACATACTTCAAAATTTCGTTGTTGTTGTTGTTGTTGTTGTTAATATCTGTGATTATAATGAAGCGCATAAGCTCACACACACACACACATATTTTGACGTTCAGGTGACCGTGCATCGTGATAAATTCTTATAATAAAACCAACTAGATACACTAATTTCTCTAATTTATTTTTTGGAATAAAACTCTGCATGTTTCGGACAGTTCCTGTGTCCATCATCAGGAGTTCTTCGCTGTACACGCAGCAGTGGTATATGTCATACAGCTGGCGAGCAGGATCAGGACGGAACCAGTTCCGTCCTGATCCTGCTGACAAGCTTTCAGCAAACCTGTATGACATATACCACTGCTGTGTGTACAGTGAAGAACTCCTGATGATGGACAGAGGAACTGTCCTGAGCATGTAGATTTTCATTCCAACAGTAAATTTGAGAAATTAGTGCATCTAGTTGGTTTTATTATAAGAACACACACACACACATATAGCATATATATATATATAGCCATATATATATATTAAATTGTTGAACATTGGCACTGTAAATTTTGAAATGCGTTGGACATTTGTAATACGGCGATAGTTGTGATGGTGTGAGAATTCGCGTTATAGAAAATCGCGTACAAATAGGGTCAGGTCAGAAAAAAAAATAATTTGACCCGTGATCCAATGTTAAACCTCCACGCTGGTCGCTGAAATCGCGTGACAGCCAGCACGCTTGTGGGGAAGCACACAAACAGCTCTCGCCTATTCATCAGTCGCATTATAGCCAATCTGTGCCAATAAAACAGGCGTAATAACGGAACTGAATGTAGCGCGCAGTTAGAAACTGGTATTGCTTGCACTGTTCCGCGAAGTATGAGGTTATCACAGCGGTGCTGCGTAAGGTTAAAGTCTTCTGGAATGTTACGGCGTGTCATTGGATAAATAACTTCCGACGTTTCGAAATATCGTTCTGCCTTCATCTTCAATGTCAAGCAGTCCAATATGACTGACTATTCACTGCTTGTTTGATTATATGATTATTTTTTCTTTTAAATATTTTAAGCGCTTATCCTTTCTCCAGCTCTTCTCCCACACCTCAGGCCCGATAACCTCAATATTACCTTCAGTCACGTGTCAGGCTTTGTTGTGTTTTCTCCAAAAAGTCTTCATCCTTTGGGTTCGTACGACAGAATTTTAAGTACGAATGTTGTGAATGGTGCTTATATCATACGGTTTCTCCAGTTTCTTCTGTAGGTTTTTTAATTAATTCCATGACTATTGGTAAGTTTAGTTACTCCGTTACACCTAGGTTCACTTTGTAATCCAAGCAAATTCAGCCTGCACGTCTCGTCGGTTCCCATACGGATTACGTTCCTTTTCCGCTCTAAGCGTTGCAGTTGTCAGCTGACATTAATGACGTCAAGACATGAAAACTGTAAATTGTGACCAAGTGGGTTTCAGCTCTTGGTTTATTGCTTCCACTACAGTGCACTGCTCTATTGTAATTTAAGCATGGTTGATAATGGCTTTGTTTCTTTTTCGTATACATTATAATAACTTAAATATTGAAAAACAAATTTGTTGTTCAGTAAATTTGTTATGACAAACCAACAAGTTCGGACAGCGGTAGCACAGTGGCTAAGGTGCTGTGCAACAAAACCGAAGGTCGCTGGTTCGATTTCAGATGGTGTCATTATTATTTTTTCACTGACATAATTCTTCCAATCGCACTATGGGCATGGGGTCGACTCAGCCTCTAACAGAAATGAGTACCAGGAATATTTCCTGGGTGTAAAAACGGCCGGTGAGTAAGGCTGACCTTACCACTATCCTGGACCATTGTCAAGTAATCTGGGAAACTTTACTTCCTGGAACCCTCTGGGCACCTCGGGCCTGTAATAAGACTGATTTACCTTTTCTTTAACCTACAAATGCCGATGAGAATTGAGTCATTCCTTTCGAATCATTATTTAAATCTGTTGGTTGTTTTAGAAATTTCTGTGTTGTGAATTGTATAGAGGGCATTGCAGGTTATGTGGGTACACGATGATTTTGCGGGGTTCCACATAGGGTGTTCTGTTGGCTTCTTTTACTCCTTGAGTTTGTCCCTTATACTGGTGAAAAGCAGAGCAAAGTCACCGATTATGAAGGTCAAATATAAAAATACTTTCTCAAATATCTTTGCCATTCCCCAGCTTCGCATAAAACTGGCTTTAACACCTGAACATTAGGTTGATGTCACAGGCACATCAGGAGATTGAGAAAGGGGCTCCTTCAGACGAGTTGCAATAAATGTCAATTTGAACAATTATGGGAAATCCTTTTAAATATTATGTCTAGTGGAGACTTTTGGGGTCATATTGACCATTTCGAAGGGAATATATGCCAATTTACAGGCCATGTGAAAATGGTAAGTTCGGGAATTGAAGAATTCACAAGGTAAAAATTTATATTTTATTTCCAGGGAAGAGATATTGCAGGTAGTATGTTCAAATACTGGCCATAACGTCAATACTGGATAATGCATAGCCATCAGATGTCTTTTACCTACTAACAATTAACAGGTTAACCTCGGAGTAGTATTAATTTTTATTTTATTTCTATATTTCTATCCTTTAGTGTCATTACGGTTTTTTTGTTATCATCATCCCCTTGTGTCTGCTAATCGATGTCTATATTATGTTCGCTGTGACAAAAAAAAACTACAGGTAACTTAGCGTGAACGTTTAACGATAATAAATTTTATGAAGATGCAGAGCATCGCATTTCATGGGAAATTTATAGATTTATAAATTATCAAAAGATAAAATAACCGAGAAGCACGAAGACTTGAAATCGTTATATCGTTGGATGTCAAGGTCACGTGCAACAGTCAGGTTTTCCACCGTTATGAAACGAAAATTACAGGATCCTGAGACGCGATGCCCTTACTGTGATCTAATTTTCAAGCAGTAAATATAATTTAAAATGTATCTACAATTTAAAAAAGCCTTTGTAATAATAAATTCTGTATGTAAAATATACAATAGTAACTCACGCAGTATATTAATTCTCAGGCACGGATTACTCTAAAGAAAGAACGAAGACCCAATAAACACAGGAAGTGTTTCCATTGCAGTGAACATCGAGTTTTGAATTGTAACAGGTTTTTTATATTTTGGATCCTTAGAGATGGTGAACACGAATATAATATAATATATGATGTGTGATGTATCATATATAATATAATATATAATTAATATAATATAATGTATAATAATATAATATAATACAACACAATACAATAAAATATAATGTGAGAGTTACGTGATTGTGAATAGTAAATATTTGTAACAGATGCAACAAAACTCTATGTATAAGAAAAGAAAGAACTCTTTTTAGGGATGTGACAACATGTACACTATTACAAATTTAACCACCGTTTCAGAGGAATGACTGAAAATTTCTGCCATGTTGTGTAACTTCATTTCCTAGAAGAAGGTAGTATTTAGTTTTGTTTTGTCATGAGAAGAATACAGTTGAACTGCAGTAGCAGTAAAATCTCTTAGGCTTTTGTTGCTTTTTTAATTTGTCTTTCAGAACTGAATAGTTTGTCAGAAATCAATGGACCGTGTGCAGATTATAAGCCTGGAGAAGATGATCTCCAGGCATTTGATTTTATACGTAAGTTCCGATTGGATGTCCTGGAGACACAATATCCAGGCGTTACAAGAGTCAGGGGATCAAATCGAATGCAGACAGCTTATCGACTGGACAGAGATGCTGACCTCACACTGCCAACTAGGTAAAACTCAAATCATATTTGGCATAGTTGTATTTAATGTGCTTGTAATTATTATGTTTAGAAAGTAAAAATAATTATAATTAGTGTCTGTGGCTTCATTGAAATGTTCTTTGTTTCAGTTTTGTTAGATAATAGCCAAATAGAGAGGGAGAAATTTGTAAGTCCTCCGTGTGTAGTATGGATTTAAAGTGTGGGAAAATGTGGTATGTGTTTTATGTCACATGTAGATGAAGTGCATGACCGCTGAGAGCCATCCTTTCTCGTATCAGCTGAGTATTCACTTCACTGTACACAGCTTATAATATTCTAAGGTTTACTGCTAGATACCGCCATTTTAAAGTAGTTCCCTTGTGTTTATGATGTTATGCATAGGCTCAAGAACTATTTTATCCTCAGCTTTCAAGAGTCAAAACTGTAATTAATTTAACACATTCTTCTCTTCCTGTTTCTGCTACTCCTTTCTGGTGTCCCATTTCAATTGGTTCTGCATTATTTTCAGGATTGTGTAATGGTTGATCATTTATTTTCTTCATTCTTCTATCCCCATTCAGCCTTCCTCTTTTCTTACATTCTGCTCAATATTGCAACTTATTGAGTAGAAATTATTACATACACTGCACTAAAATTTACATGATTGTTGTATGATGTATTTAAGTAACTTTTGCACAAGATATGCAACCTCATATACTTTAATTCCCATGTCAAAATTTATAATTTAAGATTTTTAAGTGAATTTTTTAGCCCCAGTTGTAAAATTAGTTAAACATATGTTCAAGAAATTGTAGCTACAAATTAGGAAATAACTATAGACACTGACATAAAATTTGCAAGAAAATAATTGTCTTGCACTGTCAATTATAATACACGAAATAACTGGATCTCCACTTTCAGTTCTGAAAGATGTACCTTGTTTTGAAAAGATATAGCAGATATGGGAATTAAATTATGTAACTAGGTACAGACAGAGTCGGTTTTAATGTGAAATGGACTGAATATTTTGTGTAACATTAAACAAGTGTTGTTCTAACCGAGTAGTAAAACGTTGTTAACAGTGAGACATTAATTGGAACCACAGAGTAATTGTATTATTGTTGAGGGGTTAATGTAAACAAGTTAATGTAAACAAGTTAAAGTAAACAAGTTTGACTGTAACTAATGATATAAAAGAACTGTACACGTACTAGTTTTTAAAAGGGAGTTGAGGCCCTTCTGTTACAGCGTACACTTTATTCAGTGGAATACTTTATGGCTTTTCAAGTGTGCTTGATTTTAGCCTATGAGTGAAAGAATATTTAATTAGTTGTCATGTATTGTGATGTAAATGCAATTATTTTATTTCAATAAGGTTATTCTTAGTTAATTGAATTGGACATATGTAATGTCAGGTGCTAGATTCCCCTGGAAGAATGATAACCTAAACTAAACTGAATTAAAGTAATGTATATACACTGGTTACGTGCATGACAGGTTTCCCAGAAGAGTTGGTCACAGATTTGATCATTTTCGATTTACCAATACATTGGGAGGAGTTTTCAATTTATGATTGCAGAGATGTCTTTCCATTGGGGCTGCCTGAGCAATTCTCTTTCATCACCACATTTAGGACTCGAAAATTACCAAAGAGTCCGTGGCATATCATTAGAATGTCTGACATTCAAAATAAACCCCAGTTTGTCATCACAATGAATCCAAGGAAAGAAACAATTGAGTTTTCTATACTAGATTTCTTAGGAAGACTTCAGACACTTGTCTTCTATAACACACCGGTAAGATGCAATTATTTTAATGTATGTAAAGTTGCTGAAGGTTATGCAATTGACATAAGTAATGTTACTATCAGTATAATGTATCCATTCAAGTGTTCTGCAACAAAACCTCAGAACCACTGTTATGTTGTTTAACAATAAATTGGTTCTAACAAAATCCTCATTACTTTGGAGTAAAAGGCATAGAGAAGGAGGAGAGGCTTAGCTCCACCCATGCTAAGCTTGGCATGATATGGAGGTGAGTGGCCAACTTCATGCCCCGATCTCTTCATTCCCTTGGGAAGAGCCTGGGCACCCATTTACTACAAGGCTGAGTGGCCCCAGAGCCAGCCTGGAAGTTTCGGACAGAAAGATTTCTTACCCCTTCCCGGAATCGAACCCTGGATTGTCCAACCCGTAGCAAAGTTACTCTTCAGACTACGCTATCTCAGGGAGCTGGAATAGCGTGGACGGTTAGACGATCCCGTGTTCGCACCCCAGCAGCAACAAGATATTTTTCTGTTCATTGAACTTTCCAGACCAGTTATGGGACCAACACACTCTTGTCCTTGATGGGTACCGGAATCTCTTTACTCGGGAGTAAAGTGGCCGTGGCGTGAAGTTGACCACTCACCACTATCTGGTACCAGGGTTTGTAATGAGCGGAGCTGTACCTTCATTCCCCTTCGTATATCCCTTCATCACATATGCAGGGACACTTTTACCTTTCCCTGCAGTACAAATATTATTGATAAATAATAATTCCCTCTGTATGTGTTATCAGCAAGCAGTCCTGTCCTATAATGAGTAATGCATGTACTGTTGTCTGTATCGTTCTGCATTCTGTTCAGGGCAAAATTCTAACCTACTCTACTGTCGGTAGGTATTTGACAAGAACTGGCATAAGCTCCACTTTGGAGTGTACAGAGAGCAAGTGGTGCTGTATGTGGATTGTGAACAGACTGCAACAGAGAGGATGGAACTACACGGACCTATTGATGTTAATGGAAACATCACGATTTCCAAACTCACTGGAAGTCGTAGTACTGTGCCTGTATGTAACAGTATTCATTGCGTATTTTACATAAGAAATTGGGGAGCAGAAGATACCCTCTGCTGTCTCTTACATGTTTAGAACCTGAAAGCTCTCAATATTCAATGTACATAATTTTGTCTTGCATTTTAACATTGTTTATTTTCACGTAACAAACATATAAGTAAAAATGCACCACATTTATATATGCAACGCCATTAAAACCAGTGGTTCCTGCATTTTAACACTTCAGTAACCTCTCCTGTAGCAACCCACACACCTTCCTACTGTATATATGTACTATATATACTGTGTGTGTAAATATGCATGTGGATTTGCCTTGTAATAATATTGAACAATGTTTGTGATGAATTATCTGAATTATAGTTCTCAAAGAATATTCTTAAGATGTACTGTACAGCCATGATGCAGCAAGATTAACATGAATTTAGTATATCGTATAATCTCCTTATAGTAAATTATACAAATGTTAAATATCATGCATGTGTTAACCCTACTGACAGTCTGCAGAAACATGTTAGAATGTATACCTGATCATACTTTCTAAAGATGTCATATCAGCTTGCGTGTGATTTTTTTATTTCGATTTTGTAAATGTACTGAAAAATGGAATGTGTATTCTGCTGTTTAAATTTAAATCTCTGTGCAAAATTAGGGTTTTATATTTTTATTGAATCTGCTGGCATATTTGTGGGCATGTATGTAATAATCAGCTGGCACCCCATCTTAATTCATGTAATAAAACCAACTAGATGCACTAATTTCTCAAATTTATTTTTGGAATAAAACTCTACGTGTTTTGGACAGTTCCTCTTTACATCATCAGGAATTTTTCCACCGTAAACACAGCGATGATATACGAGGTGTGGCAATAAAGAAACCGGATTCATGCTCTAACC
>Ga0136643_10014516_pt1 | contig 11821 bp, 7 predicted proteins | sample TergutLab28metaG_FD_96883 | JGI IMG/M metagenome (GOLD analysis project Ga0136643, IMG submission 96883) | Labiotermes labralis P1 segment gut microbial communities from Petit-Saut dam, French Guiana - Lab288 P1 (version 3) (version 3) | ecosystem: Host-associated > Arthropoda: Insects >...
ATATTATGAAAATAAAAAAATTATTTTTTTTTTTTTATTTGATAGTAAACAAGAAAAAAATGTGGTTTTTTTTAAAAAAAAAAAGGAGGGTGTTTTTTGTAAAAAATTAAGAATTTATGGGGGGGGGGGGGGGGTAGGAGTCATCTTACAGTCAGGTGAACACAGTATATTGGTCACAACATGGCCCCACAACACGCGTGCTTTTTTTGTTGTTTGTTTGCAAGGCGTGTGAATGTACATATGACTTATTACGCTGTTCAAAGTAATGACATTTGAGTGATAAGCAGGTTCTGTGACCAATATGACATCACATTCTTACATTCTCATTGACATAAATGTCAGAGGTACTAATAAAACACCTGAAGTGTGAAAAACATGCAGCTTTTATATCGAAGTTCAACTCACGTACAACAAAACTGCGGTTTCTGATTCAAGGTATCATAATTGACTGTTTAGGATCTGATCACAATGTTGCGGTGCAGGAAAAGAACTCACTTGAGTTTCTCTGCTGAGGTACTAGATGGGTGTTGGATTAGTTACCAGGAATTACAGGGTGTAGATTGTTGTGTTTTGCCCGATATTAACATAACAAAAATGTCACTTTTTATAAAATACTCATACTTTGTTATGGTACTGTTTGAGATAGGAGATCTTGCAATTGTCCGTAGTCACAGACATGAAGTAGCGTACAATGTGCGTGGAAGTTTGTGTCATAAGAGACTGTTAACGGAATGTAATGACATACTTAGTTACAGACATGAACCCATGTTTTTCGGAAACAGACATGACACTGTGGCAGGCATATTTGGTCCCTCCCAACTGCAAAAACTTTGACCCACACTCTTGTGGCACTGCAGGCTGACAGCAAGCTGTTGGTGCACGTAGGCACCGTCCGATTGCAGTCGGACTGTACCATGTGCCTGACGATGTATGTAATCAGAGTATCGATGAAATTCAGTTCATGAATACAACATGAAGTATGTTGCTTTTTTCATGTTGCAATAAGTGTGTGTGCACGGGGCATTGCCATACTATTTGGGACTGTGTGTAGGATATTTCAGGTTTGTGGTAAACAGCGTGGCTTTCATAGAGACTAAGTCGTGTAACCCTGAAGATTCAAGTCTTCTGGAATGTTACTTCAGTATCGTGGGAACTACTCACCCGCTGACACAGCGACATCACCACGAGGGTCTCAGACCTCGCACAGTGTGATCCTATTGTGTGATGACAAAAGTGTGAAGAAAGTTTAATTTGTTACCGAAGTCATTACCGAATTTCAGGTGTACGTGTTACGTGTATAAAAATGTGACGTGGTTTATGTACTTTAAACTGTGTTCTTGGTAAGGCACTTTGTTACACTGTTGAGATGTTGTTAATATTCATGGTATTTCTGTTAATATTTTAACACCATGCACTACCTTCAGCCCTGCAACAGTAAGATTTTTTTTGGTTCCAAAATATTACAGTGCTGTGAATGAAGTCCTATTTCTAGAATAAATGTCTAGGTGTATGAGCACTGGTTCTCCGTCCTTCTGACCTGCAACGCAACCGTCTGACCATGCTGTCTGTCGTCCACACCCACAGCACCTCTGCCCCACCATGTCTTCTCTCTTCTAGACCCTCATTGTCATTCTCTGACCATATGATGGTGTGATGCCACAGTCGGCAACGCTGCTAAGTCATTGCCAAGATGTCGTATTTTCTCTCGAAACATAATAGAATTCACTACTCAACCCTCTGGAGCCAGCTGAGGATAATCGAAATGATAACAAGGACATAGACTACAGACTTTAGACAGAAGTATCGTGGTTTGTTTTCCAGCAGTGGCAAGAAATTTTTCTGTTCTCCACAATATTCACACTGGCTACTGTTCTGTGGGTACTGGAGAGCTTTGCATTGGGGTAAAAGTGCCTGGAGCATGAAACAGAACACTGACCTCTGCCTACTTCGGAAATTAAAAATGAGCCGAGCTCAACCCCCCGCTCCATAAGGCACAAACCATGTGATTTAACACGAAGAAAATGCATTCTGTGCACACAGTTTGTTCTAAGCAACAGTGATTGGTTGGTGTTTATAATGGAGATGCAGTGTGTTTACTGTGAGTTAGAACTAATTTGTATGTGTTGAGTAGAGTAAATTTGATGCAGATCCGTGAAGTGGTAGACAGAGGAACCATGTAAGGCACGCACTGAATGTGGTAAGATGCTGAAAGCATGTAGTAACGGATGGAATTTTGACAAACACAGTCGTTATTCTTCGATGCACAGATGCATAAAATGACTAAAGAATGTTTCTTATGTTAATAAAAATCCAACCAGATGCAACAGTATGCAGATATTTATTTACTGTAGTCACTCTACATGTTCCGGGTGTCACAGCACCCATCGTCAGGAGTACTAAAAACTGTAACTGCAGCCTCCGGTACAGGTCATAATATCGGTACAGCTACTTCCCTCCAACGTGGCCTGATCAGGCTGTGCTGTGACACCCGGAACATGTAGAGTGACTGCAGTAAATAAATATCTGCATACTGTTGCATCTGGTTGGATTTTTATCAACACTGAATTACGATGCACGGAACCGTGAGTTAAAAAAAAAAGTTTCTTATCTTTGTGGGGTTTTATTGCGTTGTGAAAAAAGAACACCTTATGTGGAGACCCACGTCCGTCCGTCTGTGATCTACCATCAGTGACTAAGCCATTTGTCGGATTTCCTTTGAATTTGGCACACGTGTCCTTTTCAGATTGCTTTTGAACAGGCATGAGTTTTGTGAAAATTGACTTGGTGACAGTCCTGCTGTATGTAAGAGCGTGAGGGAATTTTCGCCCTACGTTCCATAGTTATTGAACGGATGTGGATGAAATTCCGTATGCCGTTAAGCACGTAAGATTTGATGAAATAACATGCTTCACTGAAGTACATAAGTGGAATTTTATCCTATTCTGTTTATTCATTGTCCCCTTTTAATTAAGATTCATTACTATAGGAACTGCCCCTTAAAATGGATTGATTTTGAGTTTCATGTAAATAGCCACAACGAAAGTCATGCTTTACTGAAATGTATAAATGAAATTTCACCCTAAATTCTTTATTCGTCGTCTCCCGTTAAGTAAGATTCATTACTGTAGGAACTACTCACCTCTCCCCCCTTAAAATGGATTGATTTTGAGTGTCATGAAAATTGGCACAGTGAAGTCCATGGTTTACTGAAATGCATTAATTAAATTTTGCCTACTTTCTGATTCTTCGTCCCCTTTTTTGGTAAGATTCGTTTCTACAGGAAATACACCCCCTCCCCCTTAAAATGTACGAATTATGAGTTTCATGAAAAATGGAGCGCAACCAAAATCATGCTTTACTGAAGTGCATAAATTAAATTTTGCCCGAAATTCTTCATTCTTCATCCCCTTTTAAGTAAGATTCATTACTGTAGGAACTAACCCCCCCCCCCTTCCCCTTTAAAATGTATTGGTTTTGAGTTTCGTGAAAATTGGCACAGTGCCACGCTTTACTTTCGAACATACGTGCCACATATATTTGCCGGTTTTGGTTAATTTCTTTGTAACATTTCTGCACATAATCCTGGTGTGCGTATACAAAGTTTAGTGAAAATCGGCGCAGGAAAGGCCTCGCTGATTTTAATGGGAATGAGCGTAATTACGTCTAAACGTGTGCTGTTAAACCGTATGACATTTTAAAGTGTTCAACACCATTAGCGGGCGTCTTGCTGCGCTTTTTTGGCGCTGTTTATGGCATGCGAGGCTTTGTAACGCTCATTACTTCCGGCTTGGGGGGGGAGGAAGTCAGTGCACTAGGCGTATTGTTATATTCGATTTTTGTGTCAGGCCTGTACGAGCCATTAATCTAAATAGGCTCTAACGGCCTTCCCTTACATACCAACATTCCTTCAGCAGCGGGGAAGACTGTTCTAAATCGTAGTATTAAATCTTTACAGCTTTGCTCCCTGTTTGAGATACAGTTTGGAACGATTCACAGTCTTTCATGATTGGTCTTATTTCTTTTCGTTTTATGGTTATTTTTTTATTTTATTTTTTCTGGTCCATCGCTTATGCACGCTTCATAATAGATACAGGTTTCACATCGGTGGCGTAGATAAGGAACCGCGGCGCGGGGTCCTCATGGGTCAAGATGGCCTCCACGCGTATAGAATATTACAGTAGTTTTATGCCTTATTTTGGACCGGATTCCCTTCCTCTGGCAGAAGGCAGTATCGTGGACCCTTACATGATGTCTGTACATACCTTTGTCAAGAATTAGAGGGGTCCCCTGACCGGTTATCTGTGCCAGTGGTTAGCAGCGTAGACAGACATCTGTCATAAGTTACTTAGTTGAATGAACGTTATTACACTCTTACCCTCAAGCGCCGTCTGTATATATGTATTACCCCCCCGTGACTTAGGGTTCGTTGCCCCCGCCGGCTGCGTGCACCGATCACTCGCAGCATTACAGTGTCCTTCAGTCGAACACACACCGGAAATGCCTCCTTCGGATCGATTTGATTTCTCGTTGCGTATCGTTTGTGTATTGTTTCTGTGTGACCCACTAAAGAAACAACAGAGCATCGAGAAGCGTGATTGTTGTGTGTGAGTGCTCTGTGTGTCGGTTACAAGGAACAGTCACTTAGATACTTCCGTGGAGTACGGCAAGCAAGCGGTAATGTTCGTGTGCGAGTCTCTGGTACATGGTGTTTTGAGGTTAAGTTACAGGAACTACTGAAAGTTTGCTGATCCTCGTTTACTTTTAAGAGGTTTAATACTTCGCCTGAAACTAAGAGACGTGATGATTCATTGGTAAGTACAATCACTTATGTTGCTGCAGTAAATAATGCCTGACACTCGCGGTTTTCGATCCCCGATGGTTTCATTGGAATATTTAATTGATATAATCCTTCCGGCCGCACTATGGCCCTGGGGTCTACTCAGCCTCTAACCCCAATGAGAACCAGGAATATTTCCTGGAGGGTAAAGGCGGCCGGTGCGTAGGAGTGACAACCTTACCACTTTCATGTGCCGATTGTCATGGAATCTGGGAGCCTCAACCAACTAGAGCCCCCAGGGTCTGTCCAGGCATTGCTTTACCCCTATCTTTGCAGTAAATAATAAGGTTGGTTCGATTCTAGGGGGCTCTGGCGATGGTGTGTGTGACTTACTGGCATAGTATAACTTCGTCCATCGTCTAATTTGTAATGAATGATATTTCGGGCGCTGGATCTGCTTTCGTATTCAGACAAGGAAGATGGACAACGCCCCACAAAGAAGATTATGCCAGTGTCGTGGGTACTGGTGTATGTTGGCCGGTCTTCGCACAAGTGCTGCTTGGGTACGTCTGTCACTTCAGCTTTGCCTATCCCTAAGGTATTCACTAAGCAGGTTTGGAACTTAAATACATAATTCCTGTTCCTGCAGCTCTGTAGGCCGTCCAACTGCTTGCGATTGGTTGTGTCAGTAGACTGCTGATCTGTTGGTCACGGTTTAAGGCTGTCAGCTCTGCGCACGATTTTGTACCCGGTGAGACCACAGTGTGAATCACTGCCTCGAATTACATAGAACGGGAAATGCAAACCTCACATAGAGTGAAGTACGTCTTCACTAACAGCCCTCGGGCGATCCTGTGTTCAGTCCCTCCCATGTGCCAGGGGCACACAGACGCCTATCAGGGATTCCTTATTGCGTCGCCCAAAGAACCTGCAAAACGAATAAACAGAGAAAGTTAACCTTTCAAAACCCAATGCAAACTAATGTGCTTTCGGTACAATTGTCCTCTCAACTATACCTAAACTGCAAAGTTTTCTCCGTTGAACTTTATCAACCATACTTGTGTTTTCTTCCTTTGAGATGAACCAGAGGGCATGAATATCCTACGTACAGTAAATAGAGGGAAAGCTAACTGGATTGGTCACATCTTGGGTAGGAAGTGTCTTGGAAAACACGTTATTGAAGGGAGGATAGAAGTGACGGGAAGACGAGGAAGAAGACGTAAGAAGCTACTGGATTACATTAAGAAAAAGATAAGACAATGTAAATTGAAGGATGAAGAATTCGATCGCACTGTGTGGATAACTCTCGCTGGAAGAGGCAATGGACTTATAGTAAGACAGACTACGGAATGAGTTTTCATGCGACGCGTTTGTCATCATACAGCAGGCGACGTTGTCGGATAAAATAAGGATCCTGTTTCAGATACAACGTACATGTACAGTTAGTTGTGTGCCACTCGCGTAGTTCATTTACGTTGCGCAATTCTCAGACAACGGGTTAGATAGTTTTCTACCGACAGGTGTCCTGCTAACCATAGAACCGTGTCGCTGATACTGACACTTTTGGCGATTGTCCAATATTGCGATGCTTACATCTGCTGTATTTTGTGATGAATTTCAGTTGGAGATACTAGGATTCCTTCAGTTAGCACAACGGTATTTACTATGCCTTTAACATTTGGTATAACCTGCTGGCACCGATATACGTCACATTACAAACACAGGGACTCGATCCACCGTGGACTGAAATACGCACTGAGAACCAATTGTGCCGTGACTAGTATCCACTATCAAGAGCACCAACAATAACTACGTAAGAAATGTTTTAACCATATTTTAGTTGTTGAAAACCCGTACAAGATGTACCTTTGACACTTAATGGACAACAACAGCGAAACGTCTGCAGACTGAAGACAACTTATCATGGGTTCACTGTTCTCCCTGAAGATGGCACACATGTTGCAGATACGTATTTAAAAGACAAAGCAATCCCATTACATATGTCATACAGGTTTGCTGACTGCTTGCTAGTTCCGTCCTGATCCTGCTCGCAAGCTGTATGACATACACCATTGCTGTATGTACAGTGAAAAACTCCTGATGATGGACAGAGGAACTGTCCGGAACATGTAGAGTTTTATTCCAAAAATAAATTTGAGAAATTAGTGCATCTAGTTGGTTTTATTGTAAGAATACAACAGTCGTTCAAATTTGCGAATTTTGGTGCAGATTTTTAAGAATATTCAACTCTGCTGCCTCCGGTTAGAGCAGTTCGCAGTTGGCAGTTGTCTGTAAAAGGTCTGAGCTGACTAGTGATGTCATCAAGGGGGTTAGTGGCGTGACGAAGTGAATCGAGTGAGTCAGACGTTTCGTGGAACATTTAACCTAATATTGAGCTCAGGAAAATTTCTTATGAAGTTTGCTTTATAGAAAGCGCATGTAGCATGCTACTGATATCGGATAACAGAGGTTTTTACTCTGATAGAGTACACACGACTTTTCGTTAATGACCGACTGCGGGACACGTCATCTGCACGTTTTGGAAGTTTCTTAAGGCGGACATCGCGATAGCTGTCGGTACTCCGAAACAGAACTGGAACTTGGCACATGTAGCGGTTAACCCAGTCAGCTGCCAGTTTTGCCTTACTACCGGATGTCCTAATAACACTTAAGCTACATATTTTTAAGAAATCAAACTTAAAGGTGCCGACCCCGGTGGCCGCGCGGTCTCAGGCGTGGGTCTGCGGCCACTCGCTGGCTGGGATTGCGGGTTTGATTCCCGCCGGAGAGAGGAATATCCGTCTCTTGTGAGTGTTGTGTGTTGTCAGGTGGAAGAGGTTTCTACGAAGGACCGATCCCTCGTTCAGAGGAGTCCTGCCGAGTGTGGTGTTTGTAATTTAGTGTGATCGGGTGCAACAGGAACCTCTGCGTCTGCAGTGAGTGGGTGGAAAAGGTCAGGCTAAGAAAGAAAGACTTGGGGGGGCTTTTTCCGGAGGAAGTGGGAGATGCGTGTTTAAGAAATGTCCTATTTTTTTAAATTACACGAATATCTGAGAAGAAAACGTATCGATTTTGAGGCATTTCTTGAACTCTGACCTCAGACCCATATTAGCTGCCGCTGCTCACTAATTTTAGTTCTTATTGCAAGTTATGGTTTCGAAAGACAAATATCTCAGTGCAATACAGTTTGTTGTATTTTGTACAAAACAGATCTGGGAATTTTGACGTTTTGCTGACCGTGCTGCATCTCAGTATATTTATCTCAGTATTTAACTAACTTGATGCACAAAATTTGTTTCACAATAAGTTTTATTTCGTGCCTCTACATGTTTCGAGCACATGTGCTCATCATCAGGAGGTCAAAATTGTATTACACAGCCTCTGGTATCATCAAACCTATAGGTCTGATGATATTGTGAAACAAATTTTGTGCATCAAGTTGGTTAAATACTGGGATAAAAAATCTGAGAAGCTGATATTAATGGAAAAGGAAAGCAAAATGTAGTGACTGCATAAAAAGGGTAAAGTTATCCTTGCCCGTTCCATTGATGCCTATAGGGGGGAGTGGAAATGACTCTTCACTCATTCTTAATGTATGGAGTTGAGTGATTTACTTCAAGATCCGCCTGCTTTACCCCCCACCCCAAGAAGAGCCCCGGTGCTCATTCAATATGAAGCTGAGTGGGCTCCAGGGCCGGTCTAGACGTTTTGAAGAAGAGAAAATTTCTTGTCCCTACCGGGATTCAAACCCCTGACCGTCCGGTTCGCTGCCTAGTCACTATAGTGACTGAGCTAATGGTGGAATAGATTGAGACTCAAACCCAAGGCAAGGCTCAAAGAACATGTTCAGCTATATGCAGTCTCGCGCCTGTAATGTGTTCTCCATCTAACACTGATAGGTTTGTGTAACGACGCTGGTAGCAACTGGATAGTTTTAAGTGGCAAAATAATTGTTTGATACGTGGGAAGAATATTGGTTTGGGTGGTTGAAGATACTTTCCAAGGGTGGGAACTCGGGGAAAATCATAGAAATTCTTACACAGGATATCAGCCAGGGAGTCGTGGTTTGGAGCCCTGAATGCCTGAGGAGTACCGGCTGTGGTGGTGGGCGGAACTTTTAGAGCAAGATGACTGACCGCATAGCTGGATGGCACCGCGACGTTGCGACAGTCACTGTCGACACTTTGTTGTCGAAACGTTATGCCGTTTACGTAATTCCCGCACAATAACAGACATGTGGCCTTCACGTGTCGTGTTGAAGTGATTACTGGTACAGTATTTGGGTCATGACCCCCAGCTAACCCTTCACGCCAAGCAAAGCAAAGCAAATCGTGTTGATTTACTCCCCCCCCTCTCCGCTAGCCACCCCTACTGCAACCCTTCAGTAGCGGACTGAGTTTCCTTGCTTGTTGGCCACTTGCAGTGTACCTGCGCTCGGTGTCTAAAGGAGCTCTGTTCGTGTCCAGCCTGCACCAGTCTGCACCAACAGGTAGCGTACCGCATAGTGGAGGGCTCAAATTTTACTGCAGGGTCTAAACTCGTGAATTTCATGGGTATTCTCCATAGTATAATGTATCAAGGGCAATAATTTGGTGCTGTGTTTATTTTGTATTAAATGTAATACATTTTTCCCACAGTGTTGCCGTGAATCTTGATATTATCACGTCTTTTAGTTATCCAAACTGAATGCACAATCAGACTGTTCTAGAAATTTTGACGTTCTGCAGACCGTGCATCTCAGTATATTTATCTCAGTAATTAACCAACTTGATGTTGCTCGACACACGTAGAGGCATGAAATAAACTTATTGTAAAACAAAAATTTTGTACATAAAGTTGGTTAATTACTGAGATAAATGTTCTAGAAGTGTCAAAAATCACATTAAAATTTACAATAAAATGCTCCTACATGTTTCGGTTTAACAAACCATCATCAGGGAGCTTATTGTTGTACTTTGCTAAAGTTATAATTATTAAAATAGTTACTTCAGATGTTTAATTCTGCACATTCTGTTCAATCATATCGCAGAATTTCTTTTCAGTAACTTTAGATTAGTGTTCTTATAGGTGTTAAACAGTTTTGCTTGTTGAGCCTCGATAATGTAAATTTTAAGATTTTTCTAGAATAATCTAGTTGTGCATTCAGTTGGATAAATAAAAGACATGATAACATCAAGAAGCACTGTGGAACTGTGAAAATTATCGAGGTTCAACAAGCAAAACTGTGTAACACCCATAAGAACACTAAGCTAAAGTTATTGAAAACAAATGTTGCAATATGGTTCAACAAAATGTACAGAATTAAACATCTGAACTAACTATTTTAATATTATAACTTTAGCAAAGCACGGCAATGAGCTCTCTGATGATAGTTTGTTAAACTGAAACATGTTGGAGCATTTTAGTGTAAATTTTAACATTTTTCTGGAACAATCTGATTGTGCATTCAGTTGGATAAATAAGAGACGTGTTAAAACATTATATGTCGGGAAATGTCCATAAAGTGTATTGAGTTTAGACGTGAATTTGCCGTCGTCAGAACGGTACAGTGTTGTGCTGGCTGCAGTACGTTCAGACAGTTCATTGTCAGGCCGTCAGTAGATCTTTGAAATTATTTGTTCTTCCGCTCAGAGCTTGGGAGTGATAAACAGGAAATAACCATCTCTGTGCAGTGGACTGTATTAAACTTTTTCCCAATGTTGTGTATGAATGTTTGCCCTGATGATGGCCTGTCACAGAACGAAACACATCATAAATAATATTGTCAATATATATATAAGAAGCTCTATTACAATAGATTGCTGACGTGGTGGTTTATTAGCTACACTTACTTACTCCATGGTGCAGAGTCCTTCTTGAGAGGCTAACTGGCTTGCAGCTAGTCAAGAAATTCCCCACATTTCACGGAACCCGAAGGTTCATTACCGCACTCACAAACGTCCGCCAGCTGTCCCTATCCTGGACCAGCCCAATCCAGTCCATATACCCACATCCCACCTCCTGGAGACCCATCCTAATATTATCCACCCATCTACACCTAGGTCTCCCCAGTGGTCTCTTTCCCTCCGGTTTCCTCAGCAAGACCCTACACACCACCCTCTCCTCACCCATATGCGCCACATGCTCATTCTTCTCGATTTTATCACCCGCACAATATTGGGTGAGCAGTAAAAATCATTTAGCTCCTCGTTATGCAATCTCCTCCATTCCCCCGTTACCTCGTCCCTCCTAGGTCCAAATATTCTCCTCAACACCATGTTCTCACCATGTAAAATAAATATATATTTATATATTACTATCATACACAACTTTGCATTTTATTAGATTATATCAGATTATAATTCCAGCTACATGTTTCGGCCCAATTTTTAGGGCCATCTTCAGGCTTATCTTTAAAAGGCTCTGTGTACAGTTGATAATGCTTTCAATTTACGAGATCTCGTATTACAAGAATTGGTTAAAATAATTGTTGTGTGTTATATAAAAAAAACTTGAGATTAAATTTCAAATGTGATACTTGTACAATAAATATTAAATACAGATAAAGTAAAATTGACAGGGTGGTTTGGAGGTGGGGGGGGGAGTGTACAGTGGTTGGTATTCTTTCTTACTAAAATAAGATGGTCAAGTTTTTCTTGAAAGATGAAATATTTTCTGTATTATCAATATTAGCTTGATGTAGAAGAAGTGGTGGCATTCAGTCAAAAGTAGTTTGTAGTTACACGTGTCTGTGCATGCGGTGGTTTAGTGTTCATCAAAATTATATATCTCGTTTGAAGACGTTTTTCCTCGTTAACCGGGCCTAAAAATCGAATTTAAGGATTATTTACGAATTCGAAAGAATGTGACGAGGGAATTTATTTGCTTCGTTGCAGTACTGCGGTGGCATTTGCGTGGAGGGACTGAGAAAAGCCTCAGTAGGTTTGTGTAGCAGCTGCATGTGTTTGTGTAGCAGCTGCATGTGTTTGTGTAGCAGCTGCATGTGTTTGTGTAGCAGCTGCATGTGTTTGTGTAGCAGCTGCATGTGTTTGTGTAGCAGCTGCA
>Ga0136643_10014517_pt1 | contig 11821 bp, 8 predicted proteins | sample TergutLab28metaG_FD_96883 | JGI IMG/M metagenome (GOLD analysis project Ga0136643, IMG submission 96883) | Labiotermes labralis P1 segment gut microbial communities from Petit-Saut dam, French Guiana - Lab288 P1 (version 3) (version 3) | ecosystem: Host-associated > Arthropoda: Insects >...
AACGCCTGATTCTTCTATTTCCACGAGTCCCCCCCCCCCCCCCATATAACACTTCTCTTGAAGCTTGATGTGCTGCAAGGTTTTATCCGTGCACTTCAAGTCAAAGAATTAGGGATAGATACCTTTGAAGTGAGTCTTCACGAAGGGCAGCGACTTACGTATGTCCTGCAGCCAGTTTCTTATGGTAGTCCACAAGGAAGACATCATTGAGAAAGGTCAGTCTACATGCATTCAGTCGCCACACAGTAGGTGCAGCAGTATTGTCGAATTTGCACTGTACACGCGCCAGAACGTTTTCAAGGCTGAGCGGATTAATTTTGTTTCAAATTGTTTAAGAAGTGTATTACTGTTACTTGATACAAATCGAAACGTTTTGGCTTCCCGGTTAAATTTGGCGTGACGCTGGAAGTAGCTACAGAAAACAGGGATGAATGGGAGCCCTAGTCATTCTACATCCCGCGATCGCTTTATGCTACAGTTCTGATACGGGTTATTCCCAGATCTACTTTAATATCTACTGCAAACAAAGCCAGACCGCTGCAGTGCAAGGGCACCTCACGGCGAAGAAAAGCATCTTTCACATCCTGGAATAAGGCTATTAAAATTGGCAGGTAGTTGACAATTAAGCATGCGATCCGGTAGTTATAATTCTCCCAGCGCAGCCCTCGTGCCAACGATTCCGGTGAACCTGGTGCCTCCTTCTTCAGGATAGACGAGTAGGAGTAAGGGGAGGAAGGTACGTGGTACGAGTAATTGAGGACAGGAACCGGAGCTGAGAGGTAAAGCAGTGCCAGTCAGTGCTCTTAGTGCAGCTTCTGATGCTCTCCGTGTTATGAATCAACCAGTCCTGGAACACGATGAACCTACATTTTGTAAACGTTTCTGCACGACAGATAAAGCGAGAAGGTGAGCTGCGCTAAGAATAATTTTCTTCTGCGGGCTGTCAGTTACCTCCTATAGAGTGGTCCTGGGAATGAAGCAGCTGAGGCATGGAACTGACCACTCTACTCCATCGAGGACCCAAATTAAGGACAGGAGGAACTATACCAGTCCCTGCTATGCCTTCGTGGTGTGCAGAGGGACAGCCTTATTTTCCTTACCTTGCGCGAACTTGGGGGCGCTGTTTGAAGACAAGACTACTACAGTCTTCAGTACAGCAGAATTATCGAGTCCAGAAATTATAAGAAATGTGTAAACGTATACGAGTACAGAGAGTTCCGAGCGCGCATTCAGCCGGAAGAGTCGGACGCTCGACCCTTCAAGTTGGTCCGAGTCATGATGAATTCTCTCGCTACGCGTCTGTGCTGTCCGGTAAACTCCCAGTACAGAGGGACATTTCATTCCGCCCATCAGTTATCTCGAGTGCCGACCCTTTTGGAACCGTTCCATAAAGTTATTTTTATGGAAACAGTGCCTCTGTGTCATCGTGCTCTGCTTCATTGGATCATATTGCTTGGAACGGTTTTGCGGGACAAAAAGCGTTGAACTTACCCAGCGGGAACAGCACCACCAAGCCCATAACACATGAAACACGGTAGTTACCGTACGTCCCACCCGATTTAACAATTGATGTGCACAGTTTATTGGTGTTTCCCATAATTCTCGCAACAAATAAAGATTATTTCCGTAACCAGCACTAATCGGTTGATTTTTATAAAAGACGCACCGTGCATCGATCGTTGCACCGCGTTATATTCCAGAAGAGTTGAGTATTCGAGACGCAGTGTGTATATTGCAAGGTCGGAACTGAATTTTGGTGTGCTGGGTGTTTCAGGAGTAATCTGCCATACGCAGGGAGAACGTTCCTCGAGTTAAATTACACCTTTATAACCGAAAGTACCCATATCTGAAGTTGAGATAATGGCGAGATGAATTTTTAAGGAATGAGAACCTCTAATGTTTACCAAATACCTGTTAAAAATAGGAGGAATTTGTTGACAGATGTGTTTAACATGTAATTAACATCTGACTGATATAAAGTCGTTAAGTAAGAAAACCTCGCGCTGATTTCATGAAAATAGTCTTGGAGTTCCAGGTTCATAACGTAGCATACTTGGGTCCGTATGGCTTGACTTGTCTTTTGGCTGGAAGAGGCACTTGGGCAGTGTACGGATAAAACACCTTCAATACAGTACGTGGAAGCACATTTTTCTCCCATCAGTATGTCCGTAACAGTTCAACTTCGGATATAGGTATGTTTGGTTATATCGGTGTAAACATTCCTAAGAAACGTTCTCCCTAAGTATCTTAGACTCCTTCTTAAACACTCTGTATTTATTACATTGAATTCATGCTTCAAAAACTTTGCCATGGCTCTGGAGGTTAGTCGCCGCCCTGTCATCGCCGATATATGGACTCGATCCCGGTTGATGCTAGGTTTGTTTTAGACAAAGTGCCACTGGGACGGGCGTTTTCTCCGAACGCTTTGGTTTTCACCTGCGACAGTCATTCCACCAATGCCCCGAACTTGTCTTCGTTTTGATATTATTCTTATCAGGAGGAAAGCGAGTGAAGGCTGGGGATCTTCAAACGAAGGAGTGCTTCGGGGAGCATTGTACAAATACAGACAAGATGGATTGAGGATTTTGATAACAGGGCAATGAGGAGAAGAATATTTCGACATGAGAGAAAGCAAGTAACGTGGGGTCTGGAGAGGCCAGAGAAAATTACAAGAAAATGAACATCATAATCATTAGACGAAACAGTATGAGATGGGTAGGACGGGTAGCACACATGGAGTTAAGGAAATAACGTACAAAATTTTAGTCGGAGAAGTGAAGCGAAAAAAAAACTATTTGCTGAAGTCTAGGTACAGATGCGAGGATACCGCGAGTATTACAGAAATGTTTTAAAATATGGTGTTAGGGTGTTAACCGGAATTGTGTGGTGGGCTATTATGAACGCAGTAATGATGCTCCGAGTTCCATGAAAGACGGTGAATTTCACCAGGCGAAGGGCCAAGCACGCCCACTTATCTCACCCACCCGTTGACTGTTATTACGTCACTCGAAACTCACGAGGCCTTCCCCATTTTTTGGCCTGAATTTCCCTAGACCAGAACGGAACAGTGTCAGTACAGTAACTGGCAACAGCGAGACTCCTTTGTGGCCAGTGGATGTTACATGTTGAGTATGCGGACTACAGACAGACCACAACCTAAGTTGTAATAAAACGCGTTGCTGTGTTCCAAATCCCGTTCTTCCCTAATCACTTTAGACGGCAATACATTTTTGTATTTTATTTTCAATCAAGATTTGTGGTTCTCGAGTTGGTATTTTGATTACGGTGGTCTGGGATGCGACGCCGTGTTGTTTGATTAGGAGGAACCAGTCGCTTCCATCTTCGTAGGAAATACAGTAATGGAGACAACCACATACACAGGCAGTAGCATCACATAATGTACACTTAAGTTGTACCGTTCATAGCAATCCAGGAGCAGCAGTCGGAACTCAACCGCTATTTGTGGATGACTGCATCGCTATTTATGTGAGTGACCTTCATGAACCAGTGTGACGGCACGATTTTTCTTTGCTGTCAAAGTGTACAAGTGTTCTGTTACATCACGCGTCTAGCTGCCTTGCACTAATTCCTGTCTGAATGACCGAACACATTTGTAGATGAAACCGTTTGCTTCGTGTGTTCTTTAGCACTGCGTCTCTTACCGTAAAATAAGTGAGCGTGAGAACAGGGCGCTAAGGATAATACGTGGACTTGTGAGGGAGCAAATGACAATGATGGAATTATGTTAACCAACAAAATGCACTTAACCAAATTAATGTTTTAATTCAATTCGTTTTGTCTTCTACATGTTTCGAACATATTATGTTCATCATCAGGAAGACTATATTGTACATGCAGCCTTATATGGTACGTTTGTCATTTGAAATTACAATAAAAAGCTACATAAAATATCAAAGTATAAAATGTTAAGTTTTTAAATTATAGATAAAAGCATAAAAATGGTAGGTTTTGACCTGTGGTAAAAAAGATGAACATAAGATGTTCGAAACACGTAAAGACAAGAAGAATTAAATTTAAACATTAATTTAAAAAGTGCATTTTTGGTTAACGTTACATAATTGTATCACAATGCACGGTACAGAAAACATAAAGATAAGGATGGAGTATATTACATCTGGTGGAGCCTTGTGTTTTGTGAAAAAGTACAATTTTCTTAGTCACGCACCTCGCCATGAAGTCGTAAACCCGTGAAGCATTGGTGGTATAGTATACCTCCACGCACTAGGTGTAGGCAGTGGGCAGCTCCACGCCTCGGCCGCTGAGTGCCCTGGTGAGCCCTAGGGTATATCTGGGATTCTGCAGAGAAGAGAAACATTCGGCATGTGTCGGGAAATTTGACGTTCCTAGGGCCGTGCATCGTAATATATTTCTATAGTAAAACCAACTATATGCTCCAGTGTGTCAAATTTATTTTAACTGGAGTAACACTCTACATGTTTCGGACGGTCTTTCCGTCCATCATCGGGAGTTCAAGACTGTACATACGGCAACAGGCATTTGTCAAACAGATACTGCCGACTGGCTGCTAGTGGGAATGAGATGTTCCATCTCGTTCCCACTAGCAGGCAGTCGGCAGTGTCTGACAAATGCCTGTTGCCGTATGTACAGTGTTGAACTCCCGATGATGGACGGAAAGACCGTCCGAAACATGTAGAGTGTTACTCCAAATAAAATAAATTTGAGACATTGGTGCATCTAGTTGGTTTTACTATAGGAATGTGTCAGGAATCGAAATCTGGTCGTCCACTCCGTAGCTTAGTCTCTCACTCACAGTTCTGCCTCGGCTGTCCGAAGAAAACCTATAGTTCACAAAATGTATGCTGTTACTCAGAGTGTAAAGTCAGTAGTCACAAATGTTTCATGTTAACACAGAAGACCTCCATGTCCCTTCCTAATTCGCACTGTGTAAACATAAATAAATTCCAGTTTGCAGTTATGAGACTGTAATAGGCCTGAATCTTTGCCAGAGTCTCGGAGGGATCTGCTGCTTTCCCCTTCAGGGCACATGGAGGCAGCAAGTTCCTTCGAAACGTAAGTGCCCCCCCCCCCCACCACAGCACATGGCGCCACATGATGGTCGACCGCTGTATAATCTGTAGAGATTATACTGTGGTGTGTGTAAGCACATGTGACTGACTGGTGTATTGAGTACATTTATGTAATACTGACGTTTAACAAAAATTCTATTTTATTTACAGTTAATTAAATTAGTGGGTATCGGGCTTTCTTTATATTCTAGACACCGTATTGTTGTGATTTGAACATGAAGAAGTACGAACATTTACAACAGTGGCGCGTCCTCAGGTTGCGGATGGACGAACGGCCTCCATATGGAGGTAAGCTGCGAATATATTGAATAAACAATTGCGGTCAGCTGACAAGGGGTGGTCCTTCAGCTTGGAGGTTGAGCGAGGTGCTGACAAATCACTATAAAAACTGGAATAGTCACGAAACATACACACGTGCCTCTGACCTGGGCTGATACTTTGGTACGACCTAACAATGGAAAAGGGACACGAGATGTGGTACATGGAATGTTAGGAGCCTGTAGAGGTCAGGTTCACTTACAGCAGTAGCCAGGGAATAATCAAGATTTAAATTTGAGTCAGCGGGTGTACAGCAGGTTCTGGGTAGGTCTGCCATGAAGGTGGAGGCTGCATTATGTTTCTCAAGCCAAACATACTATACTGTTACACAGTCCAGAATTCTAGCAATCTATGTTTTTGTGAATTTAACTCGATGCGGAATAACATGTGAGCAGGCAACACGTTGCTGCAAGTAAGCGTCACTGTTTGTGCTGTGCAGTACGAAACATAGTCTACGCGATTCACATTCCGACAGAGTAGAACGAAACTTAAATTTCGCGTTTATTTTACGCATTCACTTTAAATTTCCAGAGAAAACTGGGTGAAGAGTTGTTTTTGATGCCAAGAATCGAAGCCAAAAATGTCGCTTATCGTATCATTGTCGGTCGTACAAGTAAAAGGGTAAAGCAATCCCTGTACAGGCCTGGACAGGATCAGAGAGTTCCAGGAGGTTGAGTCTCCCAGATTTCAAGACAATTGGCACGTGAAGGTGGTAAGGTTGTCAGTCCTACGCACCGGCCGCCTTTACCCCCAGGAAGTATTCTTGGTACTCATTTCTGTTAGAGGCTGAGTCGACCCCAGGCCCATAGTGCGGCCGGAAGGATTATGTCAATGAAAAATTCCAATGACATAATCGGGAATCGAACCCGCGATCTTCCGACCTGTAGCCCAGTGCCTCAACCAACAGCCCCACCGCGTCGGGCGTACCAGTACCTACAGTAATTCTGTAACAAGCTGAGGTCCTATTAACCGCAGCAATTACCGTTTAAAAATTTAGCTGGGCTTTTTGCGAGTAATCAACCTCCAGCACCGGTCCCAGTGGTCGTGCCGTCCAACTAGTGGGTCTGCGGTGCTCGATTGCTAGGATTGCGGGTTCGAATCCCGCCGAGGACGTGGATGTCTTGTCTCTTGTGAGTGTTGTGTGTTGTCAGATAGTCTCTGTGGCGAGTTGATCACTTGTCTAGAGGAGTCCTATCCAGTGTGGTGTGTCTTGAGTGTGATCGTGAAGCCTAGACTGTGAGGCCCTGGCCTACTAGCGGCTTTCGCGCGAGTAAACAAAAAAAAACTACCTCCAGCGGGATAGTGTCCTTGAAGATAGCATGATTTCGTGTGTGCCGTAAGTTAAACATGAAATCTTCGCTCATCTGGGTTGTTTCGCAGGGTGTGTTGGTAGCAGTTCACCGAAGTCTACGCTTAAGCTAAAGTATTCTGGAATGAATACAACACTTCGTGCCTGTGTGAAGCGACGGACAAGGGGCAACGACCAGAAAAGGAATGCAAGAATCTTTACCGATCGATCAAGACACGGCGCGCAGGTGCAAAATTCGTATTGTTCAATACCGTAGGGAAGGTGGAGCAAAGCGGACGTCTCAAGATATTGAAAGAAACACAAGCAACTGATATGTTACGTGGTGCATATTTTATGACGGTGGAAGAAATAATAAAGGTTTAACGATACTATCAGTATAGTACAGAAACCCATTTTATTACGTTTTACTCCACGCGTGGGACAAAATGGAGTACTGAAAAGAATGTTGTTAAAATGCAGTATTAGCCGTTTCAGAGTATCGTTTTTGTAAAGTAAATGCAAGTAAGGAAAACTAAGGATAAGAAAAGTTTGAATATGCCTTAAAAACGCAAAACACGCATTGAGGGCAGATGTTGACGGCCTCATTATCATCGTTGTCGACACCCGCACATGAGTACATGAATTGTGTGCCCGCTTGTGACATTTGGAGCAGATAATCCTCCCTTAGGTGGATTGTTATTTAAATCTTTTCCCAGTAAAGGCTGTGTTTGTTATCGTCTTCTTCAACATCGTCGCTGTAATATTTGAAATATTTGGAAGATCTCTCACGTTCTTTGCTTCCCTTCCACACTTCGTTTTTGTTTTCTTTGAAAAATTAAGAGTCTCCTCCATCTGAGACCTCTAAGTGCAATATATGTCGTAGCCGCAGGAAGGAAGTTTGCTTCTGAGAAACATTTTCCTATCTAGTGGCCTAATTTCAGTTCGACTAAAATCACTGCCAGCCGTGTTCATGCTAGCTGTACTGCGATAAGTCCATCCAAACCACCCGCAAATAAAAAAAAAAGCGTCACACCTTTTCATAATACAGGTTAAACGACTTCATGAAGGAGACGTCCACAGGCTGAAGTGTGGGTGTACAATGTGGTGGGAAACAAAGCAGCATTACACCTATTTCACTGTCGCATTAGGGATCATTTCTAAAGCTTTTCATAAGGTAACCATGTCCATCCAGAAGAAGAAGCAATGATGATTCTTTCCGACCTTCGGGAAGCTGTACGAAATTCAGGAATCGGCCACGGAATAAAGGCTTGGTAATACATACCGTCTCGTGAACCTCAGCCCATGTACCAGGTGGTAGCCTATATTAATTTGAAATTCCTGCTGCATTCATTTCCTGGTAAAAATAAGCACATGAGACATGAAAGCTCCTGAGGCATAAAATCACATTTCGGCAGTTACCGTTTCGTCTTTCTTTGCAGGGCTGCGAACACCAACTTGTCGACAATTCAGTGCCAGAATTTATGACTGACTCGTAGGGTTAAGTGTTACGTTGGTTTCATCTACGTTGGAAATGTTATCTTGTGTCAAACAGTGCTCATCAGTCACTTTTGCAAACTAACCAAAACGTTTTGAAACAACAACTTTGTTGAGGCCCACTTCACGGGCTGCGGACGTTGCCTTCGACTTTCTCAGAGCTCACGGATATGGCTGGGTGTTTCGTTAAAAAATTTGCGAAACCAATCGAGCCCTCCAATCTCATCGTTGCTTTTGAAAGTGTTAGAACAATTATTAGTCTTGCAAAACTCATAAGTCAAAATTTGCATTTATTTTTGGTGAAACTGAAAAATCCTTGCTCCAAGTTTTTTTATATCTGGCGCATTCTGCTTTTGTCAGGAGTGAATACACTTCGATATATGCCCGTCTGTTCTGATACTGTGCTAGCAGGGTTGATTTTTTCTCCTTTTACACGAAGCCCAAATGTTGTTTGAGGAACCCTAATTTTTTAGACCCCTTTATGTACCCCCTTACAACCAATGACAACAGCCTCAGCTGCGTTGGGCAGGGGGCCAATTGGCCAGTTGGTAGTTCGTCTCCTTCCTCTAACCATCTGAAATTCAAGGAAAAAATAATGTTGAGCATAAAAGGTGTATGGGGCATAACGAAGTAATGATCCATTTTGCCTACCTCATTCTGTCTCATTGGTAGTTATTTGAGGGTACGAGGCATGAAGACATGACAAAAGAAACGGTTGTCTTAATACTCACATCGCAGTATTCCTCAGTATACCAGCTACCTCAATAGTTTTTTTTTTCTGTAGACCATGCGTCCTTGTATAATCATTTGCAAATTAAGCCAACTGGGTGCACATACTTCTTAATAAATTTATTTTTGTTTTCTCTTCTCTACATGTTTCGGGCATCTATATGTATATATATATATATATATATATATTTGCAAATGATTACTTCAGTGGTTATTTTCATTGATAAAGGTTATAATGACTATAAAATACCTGCAGTTGCTTCTGGCCTTGCAGTTAAAAAAAACAGCACAATTTTCAGCGTGACTGCAGTTTCACAGACATAACGCGCACTGATGTGAATATCGCTGGTACCCCAAGGTGTTTCGTGGTGATGCGTAGACTTAGTTTATGCAATTTCCACAAGATATCAACACATCTGCTGCTCAGAATTGAGGTACCCCATTTTAGCTCACCTCCCATTTTTGCCCCATGTTCCCTTATGACTTCTGTCTTGTTGCATCTGCACCTGTATTAAAAATGGTGGCTGTAGAAATTGTTATTTGCTTGAGTGGAATCAATCAGCTGGACTAAAGTACCCGCCTTTTGCGGAACACACAGGCTCATTACCGTGAAGATTACTTTGACAGAAGGGTGAGATGGAGACAACAGGTTTTTCCGTAATGTTGGTACCATTATACCAGACCACACGGCGTCACGCCGCAGAAGACAGCATTATTCGTGTTTACGGCCTTCAGACCCGCACATCTCGGTGTGCGACGGGACCGAATCATGAAGCAAATTAAATCAGTAAACTCCGACATGACACCCGGTTTTGTACGCCTACCTTTTAGACGGGACTGTCAACATTACTAATTTCTGCTGCTGGCAGTTAATATCGTTCATTCAGGTTCGCACAGTCACCGTATTAAATTGCGGTTGTTACTTTTGGTTGGTCGCTATTATAACCAACAAATTAATGTAACATTTAGGAACGTGATGGTGGTGTAAAAGAAACGGGACAGCTCGCCTAGAGCGGACGACATCGTTTCTACATAGCCAATGATGCCGCCGCCTGCTCTGCACTGCTCATTCCCACGGGAGATAAAATTCCCTGTTCTCATGCAAGGCACGGTTGAAAGAAAGACTTCATTCCATTTAATGTCTCCAGTTGGAAAAGCAGAATGTTTCCAGCTTGTCAGGAGGGAGGTAGGAGGGACGCAGTCAGGGTTCCGCAACTCGCACACGTTCATGTGTATAGGAACGCAATGAACAGCTGTAGCTGTGTCTGCACGCCGTATGTTCAGGACTGAGTCGTCCACCTTCCAGGGCCACCAAGCCAAGTTCTGAACAGTACAGCCCATAGTTAGGAAATTACATCACGCTTGCAGTCCATATTAATGACATCAGAGCCAATCACAACACTTCACGATATTGTCATAATAGCCTTTGTCCGTTCCGCACAGAGATTGAGCCAAGTACTGCAACAATGCCCCACTCGCTCAGCGCATTCCTGTCTGTAGGGCCATGTTCCTGCAGCTGTGACGTGGCGATTCTGACGGATTGTGCTTACGAAATGTGTTGTACCGGCGTTCTGCGCGGGTAGCAGCCGATTGCAACACGTTCCCAGAATATTGTTCAAGTGACTGATAGCGTACTGGCGACAGAAATTGTCTGCTTTGGCGAACATTTTTGAGAGAGCAGGTTGTGTTCTGTTGCGCAGTTTGGTAGTTACGTTTCGTTGAAATGTGCTAACTATTCCTAACATGAATCAGGTCCTCCTGAAACGTCGGTCACCACGTGCGAGACTACACGATGTTATGACGCAGTAGACCACAGTCTAAATTTTCATCATCTCAGAAGCTCAAATGTCACATACAGGGGGAAACTTGACCGCGCTGTACTGCAGTTATCACTAGGCGTTTTTTATGTGCGGGTGATGTCTGTTGTGACCTAGCATCGTGCGTCTAAACCACTGGACCTTTTTTTCTTTAAATTCGATAATCCGGGAAATTCGAAGGGCAATTCTTGATTCTCTGTCATATCGCTCCAAAATGAGTCCACTTTACTTTAGGGCCCTGAATGTATCAACAAACCGCAAATAAGCTGTTATAAACGCCGCTGGTAATCTTGTGTGCTACCTTATGGGATGCACGGGAGGCCGCACCCTTACCAATCCTTTTATGGAACGGTCAGGCAAGTTCATTGCTTTAACAGTATCTTAAGATGATCGTAATCTTATCTGTGCTTATGAATGAGGAACAAGAGTTACAAATCGGCCTTCTTGTTCATGCAGTTTATAAAACACTCGCCTACTCTGCTGGGAATCGGGTAAATTGTATGTAATGAAGTTTATTCTGTGTTCAGTCTGATCTGGAGGCTGAATGTAGAAGAAAAGTTACAGTTCTTGAGGTTTCACAGACCTGTGCATCTTAATATTACGTACACAAGAAGTCAAATATCTGGTGACCGTAGTTAAGTTATTCACCAACTCTCATCAGTGTACATTTAGAAGTTTTCATGTGCTGTGTAAAGAACCATGCTATCAGGATACGCATATGATGGACCTCGACGTAGTTGGACGTGAGTGGTCTGCTTGACGCCCCGGCCGCACTACCTCCGTTACCAAGTGGACAGAATGGTGGTTCGGTCACGGAGCCGATCCGGATCGGTGCCGATAAAGAAAAGGGGGTTGATAATTGCCGTTGAAAATTGTATTATGCTACGGTAAGATGTTTTCGACTCAAATAATATGCAATATTAATTTCAGTTTTACATTCATTGTTCCGTGCATCATTATAATTGTTCCAAAATAATAACCAGCAAGATGACACTTATGGACTATCCTTTATTTCAGGGTTAGTCGTCCTTCACTCTACATGTTTCGAGCTTCAGGGAGCTCATCATCAGGAGTTCACTTTTTTACTGTACAGGCAGCCTCTGGCA
>Ga0136643_10014521_pt1 | contig 11820 bp, 8 predicted proteins | sample TergutLab28metaG_FD_96883 | JGI IMG/M metagenome (GOLD analysis project Ga0136643, IMG submission 96883) | Labiotermes labralis P1 segment gut microbial communities from Petit-Saut dam, French Guiana - Lab288 P1 (version 3) (version 3) | ecosystem: Host-associated > Arthropoda: Insects >...
TGCACTGCTGTCACTATCGTACGTTATCTTGTTCATATCCGTCCACTGCTGTCACTATCGTACGTTACCTTGTTCATATCCGTGCACTGCTGTCACTATCGTACGTTATCTTGTTCATATCCTTGCACTGGTGTCACTATCGTACGTTATCTTGTTCATATCCGTGCACTGGTGTCAGTATCGTACGTTATCTTGTTCATATCCGTGCACTGCTCTCACTATCGTACGGAAAAACCAGACTAATGCACTATATATATATATATATATATATATTAATACCGTCTTATTCGCACTGTTACATTCCTACCTGTTTCAGGCCTCAAAAGCCAACCTCAGGGGATACTGATACACTGAGTGAACAGGTTCAACAAAATACATGTCCAGATGGAAATATCAGATTAAACATCTTCTGTGGCAGTTTTACTCGCGACAATTGTCACTTCAGGTCTTAAATTTGATGGTACTCCCTGAAGATGACCACTTGTGTGCTCCAACATGCAAGAGGGTTGCAGTGTAAATAAAGTGGTTTTATTTTATATTAGTGCATTAGTCGGATTTTTACATAAGATGATGCAGACGCGTTGCGTTTAGTTGTTAATGTGTGTGTTTCACTGGTCTGCGTATCCATCAAATTAAATAAAAACTAACAAGGAAGTTGTGCAAAATTTAACTTATTAATTTCAAATTAATTTAGTGGTACAGACTATGCTGTAAAGCTATGCCTGGTTGTGACACGGAGCATGCAACATGAAAGATAAAGACTGTGACTGTCTTGTGGACATGTCAGAACATACACATTTTTATTTGGATTATGCTTCAAGAAAATTATTTAAATTGACAGACTCAACCTTTTTTTCAAACCAATTCAGATTACGTTACCTCACTTTCAGATTCTTGTTCAAAAGTGACCTGGACTCTGTGGTTGTAAGAAACCTACAGAGTTGTGTCGTTGGCTTTATCTGGTATTCTAAATTTAAAAAAAAGACTATTTGGCAGTGACATTACCTCTTTTTATTTGTTTAGACGGCTTGAATAGTTCATGTTTCATGTAAATGAAAAATCTGTTACACCAAAATGTTGCAACACTATAACTGAAATTCTTTGACTAGCACACAAAATAAACTGTGAACAGCTTAACGAAAACTCAGAAGCAACAGAAGTGGTAGCTTTTTGGCAGACGATATAATTACCATCATGACAGCCAAGAAGAAATTTCTTTAAGAGAGAGAAGCACTCCGAAATTCTATAGTTCCACAGTAGCCATTTTCCTTTAAAACGGTCGTAGCAAACGGAAGCACAGTTTGTAGTAAAAGAATGTAAGTTACCCTTTTAGTTTGCATTTTCTTTCTCTTTCATACATCCTCTCTATTAATTTATCTCTAAATTTTTTCTGAGTTGTCTTACACGATGCGTGGGATATTCTAGTTAAATGTCAGTATTGTCAAGAGGTCCCCCCCCCCTATTATTCTGAATTTTTCTAGCGGCTCTGAAATTCACGCTCCGCCTCTGATACAGACGTACGCATACATCATGGAAGATGTGATGGTGCCAGCTAGTGTTACGAAGAGTGATGCATCGAGGCCATTCTTCGCTTGGCGCCATATGCCAAACAAATAGTAAAGATGGCCGTAGACGGTGAATACTGTTGCACGATAATATTGCAATGAACTAATATCGCGCAGTGCCTAGTAGATTCAAAACGTTCGGCATTATTTGGTATAATTTACAGGAATTGCTGCATTGCGGATACGGAATGCACATTGTCATACTTCATCGCCTTAGGAATGCAGCAAGAGGGAAACTCCCCACAAAATGGAGGAACAACATTTGGTTTCTCCTTCACGACAATGGTCCAGCATATCGGTCGGTGTTGGTCAAGGATTTATTGGCAAAGAACAACGTGACAATATTGGAGCATCCCCCACGCTTCCTGACCTGACTCCAACCGATTTTTACCTGTTCCCTCAGCTGATATTAGCATTGAAGGGACGGCGCTAATGTGGTGCTACTGACATCATTTAGGGTCCAACATAAGAGCTGAAAAGGCTTACACAAAATGGCTTCCAGGAATGTTTCCAATGCTTTGACAGTCGCTTGCAGAAGTGTATATAGTAGCACAAATGGGACTAGTAGGAAGTGTAACGTAATGATTGTACTGTTTCGTATTCCTTAGAAATAAAGTGATTACTGGAACATTTTGAAGAAACCACGTATGTTTCTCCCGAATGAATAATTACTGTGCAATATTTAATTTCGCTAGTGGATTACAACGAGTAAGCATGTTGATGCTGACGCTAAGTGTATGGTCACTATTTTAGCCCTGTATTTAAAAAGGGGGAAAAAATAGCAGCTGGATCAAACAGTGGTACAAACGAAGGCCAAAGTTCACACACGAAAGTCTCATGACGGACTGAATTTTGAGTGAGCCAAACGACTTTCTCTGTTTGTGCTATTCCAATGTTCATCTGAAGACTGTTAGGCACCACTATCGTTGAAGAAATACTAATATGAGAGAAACAGTCACTCAAATCGTTTATCCATTACGCTACGCTCTTTGGCCACTGGAAATAATTATGAAGACCCGCAGTTCATAAGAGTTACATCTCATTCAACTGGAATTATTGTGCTGGAGACTTGTTTACTGCTCGGCAGACAGACGGTAACTGAATGAATATTGCGCAGTACTGTTCAAAATATTGTTCAAATTTTCAATATTACACCTAAATTGTCAATAATGTTATTGGCCGTCTAGGGGCACCATAAGACGCACTCACGCACACAAACGTAAATTCTTTTGCAGGTGTACTCCTTGCTGTGCGTGATATCGCAGTACCAGGAGTACAAGGCTGGACGCGGCACTGCCAACAGTGGAGCCTGCTTGGGGCGGAAGGTGATTACTGTGTTTTATACAGGTGGTTGTTGGAGGGATGGATGTTCACTCACGAGTACAGCTAAGACCTTGACCGCGGTGGAGCAAAGGACAAATCAGATCGTTAGATTGTTACGAACAGTAACTGATGTATTCAATTTAACAATACATTAAGCTTAGTGCAGTCGGGTGAAAGGAACTACGTTTTGCGGCCATAGAAACCCACGTTTTGCGGCCATAGAAACCCACGTTTTTGACAATTGTTATCCACAGATTTGCTTTGGAGATAGGAAACATCTACACACGCTGTCAAGGCCAGAGCCATTCTCCTTAGTAATAGACAGTAGGTTGGATGGGAGGAGATGATCAGAGAGAGACTATTTTACGATACCTAATTAACATACTGTGCAATTAAACTGTTTACATAGAAAAAGTTTATCTTCTTCGCACAGTATTTAATGTCCGTCTACATCACAACACAGAACATGTCTGCCTTTTTCTCTAACTCAGTGCTTCCTTGTACGCTCGGCCCATTTTCATTGTTCACTGTGTATATATGTAGCCAGAGACATCAACAGGTGGAAGTATGAAGACGAGTAGGCAGGTGTACAGTGAAAGTAACAAACTAATAAATGAGTAAATATATAAGTAGATTGTAAGTATATATAAATGTGTGTGTGCTCTTTATTCTCTGTAACCATTCTTCGAAGTGTGGTTAAATCCAAGCTGCAGAGCTGCATATTGGTAGCTGGTACATTCATCATCACCATCATCACGAGCTCTGAAGCATTAGGCACAGTGACTATTCCTTGATCGTCAAAGTGAAATTGGTCCCTCCATCTTTTCTTTGGGTGTCCTACGTTCCTTTCCCTTTAGGTTCATACTGCAGTGCTTGCTAGGGTATCCTGTTGTGGCCCTTCTCTGTAAGTGTTATAGCTCCTCTGTTTGATGCTGTTGGACTTCCAGGACAAATTCTGCACACACAATTTGACACTAACGGATTAATTCCTTTCCCGATCTAATTTAGTAATTCCAAACAGGTGTCTTAAAAATCTCATTTGTGATGCTTCTACTCCTCTCTCATATCCTTTCTTCAACACTCAGGGTTCCCTACCGGATTTCAAGGCCGAGTTAGCTCTAATGTTGCGGATTCTTAATTTTGTTCCATTGACCATTTGTTTTCCAAAATGTCTCAGTATAACGCCATTTAATTTGTTTTATGTCTGCAGCTTGTCTTCTAAATCACTTCTGTAGTCCGATATAGGGTGTCGTAGGTATTTAAAGATATATGACAATACATTCATACAAGAAAATTCCAGTTTTGTATATACCTGGAGCACTGCGCATGTTCGTATCCGCTGCTACATCGCTTTACAAACCTATACTGCAGCACAGAGACGTCGAGGACTGCCACACGGAACTTCTGTTTTTGTACTGGTTTTTTTTTTCAGGCGCCCCAGGTATTATACGCGCCCCGCACAACGGCCAGCAGCTGTCTGAGCGCCCGCAGACCGGCGACGTACCATGAAACGACGCAGAGCCCCACAGCGCCACATTCCACGTTGCTCCTTCCAGATGACACGAGTCGTGCACATAGACCAAGCATCAAGCACGTACAGTTCCCAGATGACGCGGCACATTCCAGCCAAACGTCAGAAGGTAGCTTATCACCGACTACTTAAGGGTAGAGTCAGACTGGAAGCGACTTCATTCGACTGACAGATCACACGTAGTCGTCAGAAAACTATCGTCAGATTAGAATGCTCACACTTCAGTCGTGTATGTGCTACGTTCTGTAGCAACAACATAGGCGAATTGTGAATTCATGTTTCTTGATAAAAGTGGGTTGCGGGGTTTAGATATGGAGGAAATTCAGAGAGATTCCTGGGGTCATGCTATATACAGCAACAGACCGACATAAGGAGAATTTAATAACCTGTTTCCAAACCTGAAGAAGGAGGGGAAAAGTTTTACGAGTATTTCCGCACGAATTTAGAAACATTCGATTGCATTTTAGAAAAAAATTTCTCCGAGGCTGAAAAAGTCAAATTGTAGGATCTGTGTTTCACCAGTGTAAAAGCTAGTTGTAACACTAAGGTAAGTTTTATTTTATTATTTTATAACTATCCTCAAAATAATTCTCGGTTTCTTATTTCTTCATTTCCTCCCTCTAATATGAAACATTTGCTACAGCCTTCCAACAGTTCTTCATAATCCTAAGGAAAGAAAACTAACTTATTTCTTGATTTCTAATTGTCAAATACGACCTTCCACTACAATAAATTATTCACGTCAGGGATTAAACGATAAAGACCCGACTCGAGACTGGTCGAAAATGAAAATTTGGTTTAATACTCGTAAATCATAAAAAGTTATCATCTATTCCGTTAAATAGTACTGACAATTGGAATAAAAAGTAAATGATTTTAACCCTTTAAAGACCCAGTCCGTACCTCGCCGTAAACACTTTATCTCGGTTATAAAAACCAATCAGTTTATGCTGTAAGTGGCACAAGTCGCTGTTTGTTCCCAGATAAATACAAAACACATAAATACAGTGGTGGCAGAGCGTACAGTTGTTGAATGTTAAACTGATGGTGCATCACGTGACAAGTAGGCTTTAAAAGGTTAAATAAAAAGTCACACAAGTGTTACATTAGCTCTTTTCTTGTGGTTGGCAAGATACAAGGAAATGACCAGAATGGAGTCGTATCTCTTTGTTGTATCAGAGCCATTATGTAGCGATGCTGTCTCATCAGTAGACTCCACATGCGTCACCGCAGTTGAAGGCGCTCGAAACTATGACAATCTGCAGTCACTAGAAGCCATACTTGAATCAGGTCATTCAGGAGAATTTCCTCTCCGTTGAGGAAAATGTTGCTGCTCTTCTAGCAATACTTACTGCATTCTTTTCCTTGCGTAAAGTGTTCTACTTTCAGGAACCTTCTTCAGTCCTAGGAGTAAGCTGAATAAAAAAATGGTAGTCTGGATCCCCACAGCATAGGTGAATGTATATCCGACTTCTCTGTTTCTATTTCAATCAGTTTTCCCACATCAGCCGTTGTTTTTAGTTTCTTACTTGGAGGAACCTTGAATCTACGCCGTGGATTTGTAGAAGAGGTTGATATTTCTAGTCGTAATTCTGATGTAGTAGCAGTAGAATTCTTTACATCTTCATTTTCTTGTCCTTCCGATACACAATCGTTGTCTTCCAATTCTTGGTATTCCCACTGCTCATGTTGGCTATTTTTCGCGTTTCTTCAAGTGGTGGAATGTTACCAGAAACGTTGCTACTACTGACCACATACTTGAAGAATATCTTCATGTTGAAGGAAGCCCACTTTGGTTTGTTTACGTCGCCCCCGGCGTCACCAAATCGACCTTTGTTATTACTATGTTTTGTCTGCTGTCTTCGGAAGATGTCCCGTAGGCCTCTCCACTTTGATTTACCTGCGTTATCTGTGAATTAAACAAACCAGCGGTCATACAAGTAGAAGCATACGATATTGCTTATTTCTTTTTTATGTTCTCAATTGAGGGTTTCTCATTAATTTCAGGTATAGGTCAACCGGAATGGCATTTTGAGGACTCGAATTTCCATTCAAGATGTTACACAACACTTTTGGCTTAATAATGCTTGACACGTGTAGAGCTGTATGGGATATGTTACCGCTACAGCACATGCCATTTCCGTCAGAAGAAACATTTTCCAGGATATCGGATGACTTTTTCACCAAATGGGATTTCCCCAACTGCTTCGGTTGCATTGCTGACATATACGTGAAGACAAATTGTCCTGAACATTCCGGTTCGATACAATACAACTGTAAAAGCTTTTACTAGTTGTGCTGTAGGCTGTAGCTGATGCGAAACTACAGGTTTACTTGCACTGATGTTTTGGCTATGGTAAAGAAAGTGACGGTGGAAATTTGTCACTCTCACCCCTATTTGACCACTTAGAAACTTTAAATGTCCCATCGCCAAGAGCCCTTTTAGGCACAGATATCATACTGCCTCTTGCTTCTCTTGGAGATGAATCTTGCCCTTGGAAAACATATTTAGTCGCGCCTTACCCTAATAGAACTGTATACAGTGAAGAGAAACCTTGAACAGAGTACCTTTAAACGTCAGAAAAGTACCTTAATGTGCTTTCGGCATTGTGTGTGCTAAATAAAGACCACTGCTGAAGGGAACGGAGTTTGATTCCGATAAGACAGAAATAATAGTGAAGTGTATTTGTTTACTGCACAACATTATAATTGACAATCACGGAATTCCGCAAAGCACTACAGGACATTATTCTTCAGAGGTTCTATCTACACCTACTACGTGTCGCAGAAATAATAGGGCTATTACAAGAGCCTGTGAGATACGAGAGGAATTCAAGAAGTACTTCTGTACAGAATGACTGAGTAGTGAAAGAAATGGACTGAAATTGCATGTGAGATGAAAAGAAAGAACCATTCCAAAAGGTTGTTGTCAGTACTAACCAGTGACCAGTGCCTTTTAACACTATGATATGTAGCATTCAGATACGCTTCGTTGAATTAAAATAGTTTATGTTAAAAAATATATTACATCAGTACTGAAAATACAGATATGTAGTACTTACATGGTTCATTTATTCCCGTGCTACCTGCATCCAGATATTTCTGCATAAATGCCGATTGTGATAATCTTTTAGGGTCTGATTCCCATAACGGTTTCCTGCCAAATACTATAGAATCTACATCCATTTCTTGGTCACACTTCGTCAGACTGACCGCTCGAAAACAAACGTCTGTGTTTTGGAAATTACATCTGACGACTACGCGGGAGTACAACTCCTAATGTGACCACGTGCACCTGCACATGTACGTTTGTTGCAGTCTGACGACTACGTAAGACCACGTACGATCACTTAGTCGTAAATGTAGCTTCCAGTGTGACTCTAAATGACTGCGAGCGGGCCCAGTCTGTTGAATATCCCTGCTTATTTCGTTGTGGTTAGGATTCGAAAAGAAATATTTTGCTACTTTTTTAATATCTCTTCAATGCCGGTCTCAGTGCACTGTACGGCCTTGAATACACTGAAAGGTAATGTAAATTCATGGGTCTCCAAACTTTTTATGACATGGGGCCACACCTATTTTAGTGGGCTGATTCTCGGACCCCCCCTGCGGAAAAACAAAATTAGTATGTCTGATCGCCTTAATTATTGTGTGATTTTTATTTACTATGTACATAATTTACAAATGTGGCCTTGGACCGAAAAATACAACATGGCAGGTCACATGCGGCCGCGGGTTGTAGATCCATGTATAAATTAAAAATGACTTTGACTCTGGTAGTACATGGAGTTCAAACTACAGCGTCATTGAAGTGTGCACTGTTGTCAATATATCAAGTGAAACAATGCAAAAAGCTTAAAACTTTAAAAAACTGCTTTATTCCAAACGAACACGAGAACAATCATATATCGAATCATAAATCCATTTATTTTAGTATGGAGGATGAGGTTGGTATTACGACTCCTGACATTTGTTTTTTATTTTTGGGACAGTCACTCTCATTTCTCTTTCCACGTTCGCTTTTTGTCTATATACTTACCCATTCTAACAACAACTCTAGAAAAACCTAACTCTCATGAAATAGGATACCAAAACGGATTCAGCTAGCTCATGGCCTTCTTGGTTACTTATTTGCAATCATTTTGAACACTGATACAAAATTAACGAGGGGCATTTTCGGGAATGCTATTTTCAGAGAAGTATCAGAAGAGACACCAATGAAATGGTCGCTCCTCGGTGGTACAGAGTTCACCAGCTATCCGTTTAGCATCGAATGGGTTCATTATTCATTTTTCTTCTTCCTCAAGAGAGAAACAGTTCTCAAAATGAAATTTCAGAAAATAAATGTACTATACAGATTTTCATATTTACACCAATTCGTTCTTTGCTGCCCTGAATGAAGTCTTTAAAAGTAGGAAACATGTCCAAATTTGCTGTCTACATTTCACTCCACCACAGATCAAAATTGCTAATAAACGGTTTTAATTTTCATTAAGTTGAAGAGAATCATCATCATCACCACCACCTCCTCCACCTTGCAGTGGTTACTAAGAGCGTCAGACTTACTAATATGCTAGCCGCATGTTCAAATCAATTACGTAGGTGAACTTGCCTGCAGTGCTGTGCCTGTCCTTCGTTCAACATTGATAAAATTCATTTATAATATCGAAAACATGTCTCAAAACCTCTCCCCGATGCAGCCATCAGGACTCGCAGCACTAGAGTACAGACGTGTGTTCGACACCCATTATCTTCGCAACACCTTGCTTTTGCAGGCTTGGTATTTGTATTCCTACAGTACACTACATTTATAACCGAGAAACTGCTCCAGTGGTGGGCTCAAATCTCTCTCGCAGCAAGAGCTTGTGAATGAAGGAGAGTTCTTGAAGCGGCACCAGGAGATGTTCTGTGTATTAAAGCTTGAGCTTCTCTGTGACAATCTGACACGAATTGTGCTCTGTCAGTGCATACCCACACACAAATTGAACACTCCGAAGGGTTTGCAGTCCCTCTATTTAATTAAAGAACAATCAATCCTCGTCAAAGAATAGGAAGGACGATATTAAATAAGCATCCTCAGTGTTATCCGTTGCCCGTTCTATCCAATACCGTGAACACCTCCAACATATCAACAAGCTGCTCCAACTTACTGTGCACAATTCTGTCCGCCCTACGTATTCTACACCGAAGAATTTTCAGGATTTCTTCCACATGCACGAGACCAACACATTAAGCAGGCGCTTGTAGGAGTCTTCACAAAATTGGAAAGAGCGACTATTAGGTTTATTATAACTGTTTGTCGGTCCGTCCGTCTGTCTGCATGGTACAACTCGGCTCCTACTAGACGGATTTTCATGAAATTTGATGTTTGTGTATTTTCTGAACAACTGTAGGGAAAATTCAAGTTTCACCAAAATCGAACAAGAATAACGGGTACTTTACATAAAGACCAATACACTTTTTGATCATATCTCGCACAATTCTTCTTAAAATGAGAAATGTTTCAAATAAAACTTGTAGAGGAAATCAAACCACACATTTTGTGTTCAGTATTTGTTTTTTCGAAACTCTCCTTGTTTATGAGATGTGGAAAAATATTGTAGAGCGGGCCAGGCCACAGATGAAAATATGGTGCATGCGCAATGCATGCTGGATAACTAAGGCCACGAACACGCTCTCAGAATATTTAATACTTAATGCTTTTCCACTGCAACAATGGTTGCGAGAGCACACCTCAATATTACGATTATACATACTACAGTACATTGCCTGTCTTGTAGCTCCTGATGGTGGGCCAATAGCCCTGAAACATCTGCGATTTAGTGATATCTTTATAACATTATTTAAATCTAATTCAATTGTGTACATTTGTTAAGTTCAGTTATACTCACAAAAACCTAATGCACGGAATGGAAAATGTGAAATGTGAAATCTAAATGTTCGTAACCACAATAATGGAGTCTGTAAGAATATTTTCTCCAGTCATGTGGCGGTGCTCGTTGCACGGGGCGATTTTGTGTGCAACTTGATAAGGAGCTACAAATGGGTTTTAAATGACCATTGTATATTTAACCTACGGGGGTCTTGTTGCTAAATTTTATTTCTTCTTAGCCTGTAAAAATCTCGATGTTTTAGCTAATATATCAACGAGTACAACAAAATGCACTTACAAGTAGTTTTGCTATACTGCCATTACATAGTCTTCTTCATGTTTCGGCACTTTATGGGCCATCGTCAAGGAAAAAACACAACCGATTTAGTTCAGTGTTTTCACTTAGAATATGTCGTAAATCATTCTCAACGGAGCTGCTTTCACAAAATCGGACTGAAGAAATTCAAGTGGATGTTAGAATTAAAAAAAATTATTGCAATTTCTATGTACTTTTTTAATATAAATTTATAATTTCAATTCTACGTTGGGCATAAGCACTAGCTGCTTTGCCTAACGACGATATACAGAATGATTCATGATTCATGGACGCCACTGCAGCAGATATTTTCCTAGGTTTTTGTGATCAAAAAAGTTCATATAATCATGTTACCGATTTTGGACAGTTACGGAGTTAAGCCCTCTTGAAACTTAGAATAGAGGGTTAGGATTATTGAAAATAAACGGCACAAAACAATAAACACGCATAATACCTAATTAATTTAAAGTATAAATGTAACGTAACTGCATGAAATTGCTTTCACCCTACGGACGTGTGTTTTAGGCACCCCCCCCCCCCCCCCCCCAACTCAAATTGCCGGTCGGGTCTGAACACTGCGAGTTGCGAGTCACAGCTTCCGCTGACTGTTCCTGTTGCAGCTGGTTCAAGGTCGCGTAGTGTGACTTGCGATACGTGGTGCAAAGGAGGGTGTTTACGACAATTACAAAACCACCACAATTCCGTAACCATTGAGAATAGGACCCATACTGATACTACAGTTTTTGATCATAAAGACCTATGAACTAATATCTTACAATAATGTCTACAAGTCATGAATCATCCTGTATATAAATGCTTTATACATTTCTTGCATCTGTTATCTCCCTGATGATGGCCCAGAAAAAGCAGAAACAAGCAGATTATAACAGTAGGCAATAGTAATACAGCAAGACTGACTGTAAGTGTATTTATTTTCACCATAAGTATGCACGTCTAATGAACGGGTAATAAGGAAAATTTTTTTACATTCATTGTTCCGTGCATCATTATAATTGTTTCAAAATAATTACCAACACGATGACACTTATGGACTATCCTTTATTTCAGGGGTAGTAGTCATTCACTCTCTACTTCCCCTATCCAAGGAAAAAGAAAAAGAAGAATGGAAGAAAATCTTAACCATTGCTAATAATAACAAATTCCCAACACACCAAATAGAAAAATTAAAAACACAAATAACCCAGAAAAAGAA
>Ga0136643_10014522_pt1 | contig 11820 bp, 13 predicted proteins | sample TergutLab28metaG_FD_96883 | JGI IMG/M metagenome (GOLD analysis project Ga0136643, IMG submission 96883) | Labiotermes labralis P1 segment gut microbial communities from Petit-Saut dam, French Guiana - Lab288 P1 (version 3) (version 3) | ecosystem: Host-associated > Arthropoda: Insects >...
ACGCAACACTTCCAATACGACATTCAACTTTATCTCATTTGAATACTGTTTTCTTTTACCCATAGATACATTTTACAACCTTATTTTTTCGATTCCTTTGTCTCTTATATGGGGAGCAGTATATATTGTGACAAAGGTTACCGTCTAAAGAAAGAAGAAACACCAGAAAATTGCCGTATGGTTCTTCCTGGAGGACGTAAAAGTAGCGCAGCGTAGAAGAAACGAATGAAGCGTCGCAATGCAATCGAACCGATAATTGGTCACCTGAAATCGGGTCACCGATTGAGCAGAAACTATTTGCGTGGAATCCTTGGAGACGGCCGCAATGTGATACTTGCGGCCTGTGGATTCAATATGAAAAAGCTCTTGAGAGCTTTTTTGTATCTGCAACTCAGGAGCTTTTTGGAAAGCATGTCGAATGCAAAGCAGTTTTTTGAAGGTGCATTATTGAGACTAAGTGGAATATATCGCCATTACGTCTGAGCTCAGAACTTTTTCAGGGACGACACTATCTAATTTTCTTGTGTGTCATTATACATTGAGGCGGTACATCTAAACAGGCCCTAACACAACCTGCCGTGTTTCAAGCGCGGCAATCCAATTTTTTAAGAATACCATATCAAATTGCACGCTTACATAACCACAGGTAAAATAACAGCGATGTTCAATGAAGCGGGTGAAATAAATGGGGGTATCTCCAAAAATCGTTCAAAATTTACGTATATTGGGTTTGCTACCCAATGCGACTGCTGATGATGTGCGCTCAGCATTTCGTCGGCTTGCCAAAATCTACCACCCAGACGTGGCAGGAAGGCAATATTCGCGCAAGTTTGAGCAAATTTCAAACGCATACGCCATACTGAAAGAATTGCCGCAGGAGGAATTTTTTCATGCTGACGCCAGAGCTGCTAACAACGTGCGAGGTAGCGATTCCTTTAAAAATGACATTCAAGGATTCCGATTTTCCTTTCGCAACGCGATAGGGAGACCTTTTGCATGGTATAAAAAAAGGCAAGAGCGCATTGGAGCCGAAAAAGAGCGCCTGCGCCGCACTGCGGAAGACGCCATAAAGAAAACTCTGCTTGAGGAAGAAGTACGCGTTGACGCCATTCTAAGCAGAGGAGAGCGACTGCTTGGCGAGTTGCTGAACCGCAAAAAATACGCGATTCGGCGCATTGGCATACAGGGTATTGTCTTACGCCTTTCTAGCAGCCGTAGTCAAGTTCGCTACATGGCATTAGCGTATGTGAACGAGCTGGTCAACAAAACAGAGGTGTTCGATGCCCTGTTAAAATCACTTCAAAAATGGGATATCGATGAAAAAACCGCACGAATGGTAGCTGCGCTCCCACTGAAACCGGAAAACCATCGCAAACTGGCGCACGATTTGGCAGCCAGAGCCATGCCAGACTTGCTACTCTCGAATTTATTGCATTTGCACTACGCACGCGCGGCAGATCGTGAGCTTATGGAACTTTACCTAAGCCACGCAGGGGCGAAGGGCATAACTTCTATTTTGAGGAAATGGCCTCAGGGGGCTTTCGTTTCCGAGACTACTCTGTGCCGCCTTATTTCGCACGAAGATGAATCCGTGTTGCTTGCAGTTTTAAGCGCTATGAAGCAGCGTTCCATCCCCTGCCCGCAAGGTGCGCTAGAGCAGCTGCATGCGCATTTGTCGCACTCGAACATCGGCGTCAGAGTGTGGGCAAAAGCTTTGTTGACAGAGAGCGCCAACCAGCTTAGATTACAAAACAAAGATATTAATTTCCAACCCTAAAATAGCCCGTTTGACTATGGACTATAGATGATATAAAGTATCGCAATGATGTACAGTGAGAATTTGAGGGAATGAGTAGTAGCGCACCTAGCAGAAGGCCACACGCAGAAAAATGTGAAGACAAGATACTTGATATTTGCGCCGATGTCGTACGAAGGAACAACAGACAGAAATTTATTTGAATATTGGTTTGAAACCGCCTTACGGCCAGAACTGAAGGCAGATTAAACAATAATACTTGATAACGCAACGTTTCATAATAAGAATAAGATTCGAGAATTGGCTTATAAGGGCAGGTGTAGTGTTATATTTCTGCCTCCATATTCGCCAGATTTAAATATTATTGAAATTTTGATCATGTCTAAAGAACAGGATGCGAAACATGCTCCGGCGCTTTGATAATTTTTACGAGGCATTATGCGCTTGCTTTAAATTTGAATGACTATACGTACAAAGATTGTGGAGGCTAAATCTATGGAAAAAATGAGTTATAGAGATAAGTTCATTCAAATGAACAAGGAGGCGAAAGCTACGTGGGTCGTTGTGGCAGTGCTCATTGCCTTCTGGTGGCTCACGGCTTTCGGTCTAGCCGAGTTTGAATACTCCATCTTGCACATGCCGGCCTGGTTTGTGATAAGCTGCTTTGGCGTGTGGTTTTTATCCATTGCTCTGGTGGTGGTGCTGGTGACGAAGGTCTTCAAGAATTTCAGCCTCGAAGATGACGAATGACGAAGGAATGAATCTGTAATGAACACATTTTTGATTTTCCTGCCTGTAATCGTTGTAATGGGCATTATGGTTGCAATAGGGTTCGCGGTTCGGAAAAGCTCACAAAAAGACAGAGCCGTCAATTTTTCCAAAGATTATTTCATAGGTGGAAGAAGCCTTGGCGGATTTGTATTTGCTATGACGGTGGTTGCCACTTATGTTTCGGTATCCAGTTTCGTGGGTGGCCCAGGTGTTGCCTGGAACATGGGCTTTGGCTGGGTACTGCTCGCCATGACACAGGTGCTGGCGATCTTTCCCGTCATGGGTGTAATTGGCAAAAAAATGGCCGTCATCGGGCGTAAAATTGACGCCGTAACAGTAATAGACGTAATTCGCGTACGCTATCAATCCAACCTACTGGCCAACATTGCGGCCGTTTCTCTGGTAGTATTTTTCTGCGGCACGATGACAGCACAATTCATGGGAGGAGCTAATATTTTCGCCGCGGCGGTTCAGGGCATGTTCGGCCAGACTCAGGTCTCGCTGTTCGGGGTAGAAATGAATTATAACTATCTCGTGGGCATGTTCATCTGCGCAGTCGTGGTAATAGTTTTCACATCCATAGGCGGGTTTAAGGCTGTCGCGCTCACAGACGTGTTCAGTGCCATGATAATGCTGGCGGGCATGGGACTGATTGCCTACAACATCCTGAGCCAAGGCGGCGGGATGGAAAACATAATGTCCTTTATCGCCACCGAGCAGCCCCACATGCTGACTCCGACTGCAGGAGGCAGAATTTCCATACAGCTTCTCATCTCAATGTGGATGCTGGTTGGCGTGCTGACCATTGGTCTGCCTCAATCCCTGGTTCGCAACATGAGCTACAGAAGCTCCAGCGACCTTCACAGAGCCATGGTTTACGGCACGGTAATAGCAGGAGCCATGATACTCGGCATACACCTTTTAGGCGTCCTTTCCCGCGCCGTTGTCCAAGAACTGCCCAGCGGTGCCACCACCGACTTTATCATTCCTTACCTGACTGTCAGCCACCTGCCGCCGTTCCTGGCCGGAATAGCGATTACAGCCCCTCTGATTGCTGCCATATCAACCATTTCCTCCCTGCTGCTCGCGGCTTCATCGTCCATTATTAAGGACGTGTACCAGCATTCCCTTGAACGGAGAGGGTTTGAGGTTGATCAGAGGAAAATCGGCCGCCTTTCCACCATCACCACCGCGCTAATCGGCGTAATCTGCGTTGCCATAGCCCTTCAGCCACCCACCATTATTATATGGGTCAACATGTTCGCGTTTGGCGGGCTTCAGACGACATTTTTCTGGACCTTCCTTTTAGGCTTTTTCTGGAAAAGAGCCAATCTAGCCGGCGCTCTTATGAGCATGGTGGGCGGCGTTTTGGCCTACTGCTATTTCATGGCGAACGCGATTCCAGTATATGGCTTCCACCACATTGTCGTCGGTATCGGGGTGGGGTTTGTTCTCTTCGTAATAGGCAGCTTGCTGGGAAGCCCCACTGACGAAAAAGTGCTGAAACTGTTCTTCCCGGAGCAATATCCTGTCGGGACAAAAATTGAAGTGCCGGATAAGATTTAGCCTCACGACGCATCTTTCGCGGCACGGATGTGCTCGGCTATTTTAAAATCTTCCCCTCTGATGTGTTGCAAAAGCCAGCGAACCAATACAGAGTTGACCTTCGTGCGAAGGCTTTCCGAGTTTTTGTCCTGCTTATACTGATCAATCAGCTCCACGACTTGCATTTTGAAATCGTCGTGGAGTTTCTTATGGCGCTCGTAGTCGGGGAAATTATGACGCACCTGAAGCGCTTCTTCGTCGTCAAAGTGCTTTAAGGTATACGAGGCAAGAAAACTCAGCGTGCGACCCAATACTTCCAGTCCTTTGTTGTTTTCACAAGCTTCCACAAGGCCGCTCGTCAGTTTGAGCAGTTCTTTATGCTGCGAATCGATCGCGTTGTTTCCGGTTTCGAGATCAGTAGACCAGGTTATCCCATGTGCCCATTCTTTCATGTTTTTACCCCCTAAATCTAAGAATAACTCTGTCGCGGTTTGCATAATTATACTCCTTTGTGTTGAGGCTTTTCGCAGATTTTTATCAATGCTGTTATAGAATAACGTCAAATAAATTTTCTCGACATAGAATAACGTCAAATAAATTTTCTCGACATGGAAGGGATAAGCGATGAAAATAAACCTGAAGCTTGTGTGCGCCTTGCTGGCAACAGCCCTTGTGGCGCTGTTTGCCTGGCGCACCGAGGCAGCTATCGACGACAATGCCTTTATCGAACTTGCCAGAACCGGAACGCCGGAGCGAATATCCACGCAAGGGACGGAGCCGGAGCAACGCCATTGATGCGCGCGGCGCGGGAGAACGAAAACCCTGAAGTCACCGCCTTACTGATTGAACACGGAGCGGACGTTAACGCCGGAGGAGGATTTATGAGAGGACTTTGGAGACTGTTTCAACACCTACAGGAAGCGCAGAACGCCGCTCCCTGATAACAGGCGAGTAACAAGTGATAAAAATTTCCCCTGCTTTGTTCTGCCGATAAAGAGGAGTAGCGATGATGAAAATAAATTTTAAGCTAGTGCGTGCTCTGCTGGGGATAGCGCTTGTGGTGTTAAATTACTGGCGCGCCTAGGCAGAAATTAGCGACAATACCTTGCCATTGATGCGCAGCGCACACTGGTTCAAAGCGGAGTAGATGACCAGCGTAGACTGTAGAGCGGCTATATTCCCTGGACATATATATTATTTATGCCGCTCTCATCTATGTAAATTACAGTAATTTGCCGCTCTACCGCAATGTCCTCATATAAATATGACTGGAATTTCTATACAAGAAAACCGTCCTCATCAAACTGCATCTCGTAAGGTTCGCTGAGAATTTCAATATCGGGATGGTCTTTTACTTCATCGCGGTAAGATTCAGAGACCTCAATTTCCTCCATGTGCAGAGTGTCTTTGATGCGGACAACCCTGGCTTTATCGAATTCGAAATCAGCGCCGGTGCATGTTCGGATGGCGATGAGTATGGCGTCGCGGTCGTTTTCCATGTACATAGGTATCGCGCCGCCGCTGAGGCTTGTCGCGGTAACAAGGTTGACCCAAGTTGTTTCAAAATCCACGTTGTTAAGGCATCGCCTCGTTGTAATATCGGCTCTGGCAAGGCCACAGGCATTGTGATAGGTTTCTTTGTTGAGGCCTCGGATAAACATTTTTTGTATGCTCATCACATTTTCAAACCCAGGGTAGCCGCTACGGCCTGTGATGTTTGGGTCTTGGCCGCTACCGCTTACATTTTTGCCGATCTCATCTATGATCAGCACGTCAATATGCGGGAATTTGAATTTCGCGATATTATTTTTTGCGACATTGAGAAGCTCCGCGTCTTTTTCGAGTATCAGCTCCTTTTCCATGACCTCAATCTCGCAAATGTCGTCATAGGCATTTTGAATAATCCCAACGCCAAAGGCAACGGGGGCGTTCTTTAAAAATATGTCGCACGCTTTTTGAATGCGCTCAGAAAAAGTCGCGTAACCTTTCATATGAAAAAGCGAAGCGCCTTTGTGTTTCGCGAGGCCGACGGAGATCATTTTCGCCATGCCGCTTTCATGTTTGCCGCGAAAATTTGTATGCGGCTTAACTTTGTTTAAAACAACGATACCATCAGACTCATACGCGTGTTTATCGCAATAAATCGGCATACCATCCGCGAGCTCTCCGATTTTCACAATCTCCATTGAAGAAAATACAGGCACCCCCATGCTCTCCTCGGTGACGTTATACGCAGCGATGAGTTTGCGCTGCCCCTCGGCTGTGCCGCCGCCATGACTGCCCATTGCTGGAATGATAAATGGTTCCGCTCCCCATTCTTTCAATTTGTCAATTACTGTGCGGATTATGATATCAAGATGTGGGATACCTCGGCTTCCAGCAGTGACGCAAAGGCGCTTGTTCTTGTACTGGCCGGAGTTATTGAGGTTTTTCTCCATTTGCGAAAGAACATGAGCCTTGATGTTGACAATCTTATTATTGTCGTATTTTTGCCGGATTTTCATCATGCGGGGGAGACGTACTAATTCCATGCCCTCCACTTTGAAATCGATTCTTGGGAACTCGATGAATTTCATGACTAAGACCTCCATTTCTTATTCCTTCTTAACAAGAAGAATAACATTTCGGCGTGTTTTCCGCGTATAGCAGTTGTTTCGGCGAATGGAATTAAAGAAAAGGTTAATAAAGGTTATATTTTACGCACTCATTTTTATCGGCGGGCGATATGCCGCTTATGATAAGATTTACTCATATAAAGTTCGCGGTAGCGTCTATGGAATGGTGGTGTGTTGTCGGTGAATCAAGTCAGGGCTTCGATTGAAAAATCTTCAGTCGAAGATTTTTTCAAACCATCCGGTTATTTGGCCCGCAGGCTTGATAAGTACGAATACAGGCCGCAGCAGCTTGAATTCGCCACAGCCGTCCACAAATTTCTGCTGAATCCGTCTAAGGCCACGATGGCTGCTGAAGCTCCGCCCGGCGTGGGGAAGACGTTTTCCGTCCTCATACCTGCGATTATGGCGGCGGAAGATCGTAAAATTCTGTTCTTGACCGCGAGCATAGCTTTGCAGGAGCAGCTTATCGACAAAGATTTACCAAAACTTAGAAGTGTTTTAGGCAAAAATTTTTCATACGGGCTTTTGAAAGGCCGAGGCAATTACGCCTGCTTGCGCAGATCAGCGGCTATTTCTAACATGTTTTTTCAATCATCTAATGATACGCCGGTTGATCTTGCACGCTGGCTCGGCGAAACGGACTCCGGCGACCTTTCGGAGCTGTCTCTGCCCAGCGGGCACCCTTTGTTCTTTCAGGCTGCCGCAAAAGCCAACAGCTGCATTGGCGGAAGCTGCCCGTTCCGGTCGCGCTGCTTTGTCGTGCAGGCCTTCAGAAGCGCGCAGGACTGGCAGGTTATAGTGGCCAATTACCACCTTTTTTTCTCACATATATTGGGCGGCAAAGGCTCGTTTCCGGTGCAATACGACTGGCTGGTGTGCGACGAAGCGCACCGCATACCGGACGCCGCCCGCTCTGCCGCCACTGTGGAGGCTGGTTTTGAGCAGGGAGGAACGCTTCTGCGCTCCCGCGCCCTTTCCGGCTTCGATTCGCTGTTTTCAAGACATGGCATAGATACAGCTCTTTTCAAGGAGCGGGCTGCCGAAAGCCGCGAGACCCTCAATGCCCTTTTCTCTCTGGCTGAACTTCGTTATCGCCACGGAGAAGGAATTACGGCATGCGACGAAGAATTGCTGCACAAAGGAGAGGAACTTGCGGTGGCGTTCGATAAGCTGCTTTCCCCCATACGCGCTTTGGAGGATCGCTTCATGTCGGGCGGCTTCGAGCACGACGCAGATCTAGGCGAGGCCGCATCGGTCGTTAACTGGATCGACGATTTGAACGAATTCCGGCGTTCAACGCTGTGGTGTCTGAAGGTAGGCAGTTTCCCAAGCTGGGGATATTGGCGAGGAAGCGACTCCAAAGGAACGGGCGCTTTAATGAGCGCGCCTGTCGTCTGCTCTGAAATAGTGCAAAACGCCCTTTCGTCCGAATCTCCTGAGAAAAGCGTGATGGTATCAGCGACTCTGACTCTTGCGGGGGACTTTTCCTTCTGGACTCGCGAAACCGGAGTGCTACCAGAGGAAAAACTTGTGGTGGAATCGCCGTTCGACTTTGAAAATCAGATGGAAATTCTCGTGGTTGATGTTGGCGTGCCGGTTGCGGCGCAGGGTTATGACGAGAGGGTTTGCCGCATCGTTAATAAGCTCTGCGACGACAATGGAGGAAGGTCGCTTGTTCTGCTTTCGTCTACCCGCCTCCTGAAGTCGGTCGCCGCCCATATGCGCGGCTTCGAGCATCCCTACGAGGTGCTTGTGCAGGGAGATATGCCGCAGAGAGACTTGCTAAGACGTTTTCGCGAATTGGAAACATCGGCGCTTTTGGGTAGCATTTCGTTCAGGGAAGGCGTTGATATCCCCGGAGACAGCCTTACTCAGGTCATAATCGACCGCATTCCGTTCCCCCACCCCAACGACCCGCTGGTTCAGGCTCGCAACGCCCTGGAAAATCAAAAAGCTTTCGTAAGGACAATTCTGCCCAACGCCAAAATGTTTTTGAGGCAGGCAATAGGCCGCCTGATACGCGGCAGTTCTGATCGTGGTCGCGTTGTGTTGCTGGACGGTCGTATTCTGGATCGCGAAGCGTGGAAAATACTGGAAATTCTCCCGAATTGCCAGGTTCGTCGCCTGAGTGTGAAGGCATGAAGATTATAAAAAACGCAAAAACTACAAGAAAATCACGTGGAAACACCCTCGTTGAGGTAGTGATATCGCTTTTCGTGCTAGCGATTATCATGCCCGCGTCGTTGGGCGCTTTGGGTTCGGTGCTGATGGTTGGGCTTAAAACTCATGAAAACGCCTACATGATATCGTCCGCAGAATGGTGGTTCACCAGACTGACGTTTCCGGTATGCGTCACCGACGTAAACGCCTCGCCCAGGGTGGACAGGCATGGAAAAGTGCGCTTTGACTGGAATACGGAAGCTCTGGTGAACGGAGCTGTCCGTGTAACGTTACGCGTATACGGCAATTTAGCCGAGCGCCCGCTCACGGTAGTTCGGATCTTTTGATCTTTTGATTAACAGACATGAGACGACAAGGGTTTACGCTGACCGAGCTTTTAATAACCTCTCTGCTGGGAGCTGTCGCCGTTTTGGCCATGCTTGGCATAGCAAGACATTCCACGATGGTAATGGAGCGCATAGCGAGCCGTACTTTAGCTTGGGAAAGAGGTCAGAACGCGCTGTCTATCATTGAACCCCGCGCGCTGCACGCGGCCTTTGGAATTACCTTCAACCAAACTGGTGACATTTTCAGGAGATCTTTCGGAAGAAACGGCGGTAGCCCGCCCCCGCCGGCGCACTGGACTGGTCTAGGCCCGCTTCAGATATGGGAAGGTTTTCCTGCACTTTCCAATATCGTTTCGAACGACGGTGGCGTTTTTCGGGGGCGTGGTATAGCGTTCCTTTACGGTGTTCCCTCAGCTCGAGTGGCATATCTGGCGGATAACGCCCCTATCACCTTAAGCGAAGGCCAGTCAGCCAACGTTAGGCTCATTCGTGCGGGGACAGGCGGAACCAACAGGCTGACTACCAGCGCCAGAAACGATTTGCGTTCGTGGGTTACATTTCCTCTCATGCGCCTGCCGGTACACGCCGTATATTCGTCGGGTTCGGTGACAATCAGCATGGCGGAGGCTTCCGGTCTTTCGGCAGCTCTCTATCCATATGATGAAATGCACTATCTCAGGGCGTCGCGTTTTCATGTTAGAAACGAGTCCATGTTTTCGGAAGAGCTGAGAACCGCGTGGACAAATGTTGAGACGCGGCTGGAAGGGGTGCTTGAAATGTGGTTTGAGTGGACTCCGTCAAAAAACCTTCTTGAAGCGTGGATACTGACTAGCGGAGGAGGAGTTCCAACCGCCAGCAGAACCACCAGACCCTCAGATTGGCCGCCGGAAGCACCGTGGCGCGATAGCTTCGAACGTCACAGTGTGCTGGTGACGAGAGGAGCATGGTTTTTGAGGAATATGTAGAGCCAATTGTTCTGACACGTGAGGAGAAATTTTTTTGCACAATGAAAAAAATATAAAAAGAGTGGCTGGATGGCTTATTTTTACTGTTCTGCTGGTTGCCGACAGAGTGACAAAATTGTTGGCGGATTTTTACCTGCTCGAACCAACGGCGCAGGAAAGCGTGCGCTTTTTTTCTTTATCGCTTTATCACAATCATGGTATTTCGTTTTCTCTGCTGGGTAATTTTCCATCGGCAAGCTTGATGGCGTCAATTTTGGGAATTGCAATACTTGGGTGGCTCTGCCTCAAAAATGAACTGTTTCGCTCCTCGAAAGGCGTACTTTTTCTCTGGGCAGGGGCAATAGGAAACCTGATTGACAGGCTGCTATACGGATACGTAATAGACTGGTTTTACATCGGGCTACATGTAAACTTGGCGGATATCTGGCTTTGCGCGGGTTGTTTGATGATTTTTTATCGTTCTTTACGAGATTCACTACCATGTGCCGCATAATCGTCATATTGGCCGCGCTGTGGTCTTTCCTATTCCTCGCCTTGTCTTCATTGAACACTACGTCAAGAATCCAATGAAGACTGTGTTTTCTATTCCCCAATGTCCACGTATTGCTTTGCCTATACGCTGCGCATCTGCGGTAAGGCTATCGATATTCGGCTATCGATATTCGGCTGCCGATTTTCCGTTGATCTCTCGTATTGATTTAACAAGTGTTACACTTTTCAGCCCAGGCCATTTCTCTAAACCAAAACCGTCTATTTCGTTGAGTTTGCCGATAGAAAATACGTTACGGGTTTCTATACGGCCATGATTTTTTTCTACTTCTGAAAATTTGCTGTGTACCACAGCTTCGTGGCTGTTACCTTGGTTGCCCTTCAGTGCCAATGCATAATCCCCTCCACCATCAAGAATATTTTGAGCTATCTCGGTTTGGCAACCCATTGCATCTATTGTAACTACACAATCTTCTATGTCGAGTAGCGATAGCAGAATTGGAATTGCTGTTATTTCGTTCGATTTTTCATCTATGCGGATCTGCCCGATAACCAAGCCATTCTCTGCGCTCCAGGCGCTCACTATGTGTAGGCAGTCCAAATTCTAGGCATCATGAAACGAGCCACGAAGAGTCTTGCCGTCTATTGCGATTATGCCGGGCAGCCTTTTTGAGAGTGATTTTACCCATTCTGTAAAACATTTTGAGAAATCATCAGGTGACAGCATCGACATGACTCTGTTGATAGTGTCGTGAGAGGGGATACCATTGGGTAGTTTTAGAAAGGCGCGGAAAAATGATTCTTTGCACCTTGCTAACATTTTTATATTGTTAAAACCTTCTGCTCCGCTGACAACTGCACAAAGCACAATGGTTAATATATCCGACAAATAATGCTGCGATCTTCCAATTATTCGCGGGGCTGTAAGAGCCTTAAAGCATTCATTGATACTCGTTTCCATTTGTGACAATTAAATCACTCCTGCGTTTATAGTTTATTATTGTTACATTTATAAAGGTTAAGAGTTTATTTCGCAACTTGTGGCTGGTTTTTTGATGCGTTTGCCCTGCCTCGGACCAGGGCAATAGCATTTACATTTTTTTGCCAAAGACAATGTTGTGTAAGACTTCGTAATTGAGTGCGGCTTTGAGCATCTTCTTTCTGGCACCAAG
>Ga0136643_10014525_pt1 | contig 11819 bp, 9 predicted proteins | sample TergutLab28metaG_FD_96883 | JGI IMG/M metagenome (GOLD analysis project Ga0136643, IMG submission 96883) | Labiotermes labralis P1 segment gut microbial communities from Petit-Saut dam, French Guiana - Lab288 P1 (version 3) (version 3) | ecosystem: Host-associated > Arthropoda: Insects >...
CTGGGGTGAAAACGGTGAGGTTTTAAATTTTCCTCTCCCCAGCTTTTGGCACCCATTTTAAAAATGGGGGGGAACCTTGCTCTGTTCTCCTTTTTTTGTTTTGGGGGCTGGGGAAAGGGTTTTTTTTTTTTTTTTTTTTTTTTTTTACCGTTTGTTGTACTTCGCAAACTTTCGGCTGACTGAACAAACACAAAGTAATTCTATGATCTCAGCATATCTTACAAGCCCAGTCTTTACCAGCAAAACCGAAATTTTTTTGAGGCACACGGAGTCTATCAGTGGGTGTCTGCATACAAATTTTATGTATTTCTGCCTCCTCCCAGTGACCAACAAAGAAATGCAATTTTGTTCACTTTATGTTTTTGCTAATGGAAGTCTTCACATATAGCGTATGACAACATTAGTTGGCTGTATGTAATCTTGTAGAGTGGATGATACTTCTTTAGAAGAAGACTTACATGTTGTGACCTTTTAGCACTGTGATGTGGCTTATAAATAACAAGTAAATTCACGGTATAGGGGACACAGTCGTTTTCCATCAGAGGCTCGACTGTACTGCCCCTCACACCCTGGCACTTTGAAATACTATTATTTCATGAAGAAGAACAATACTTATGAGCAAGTAAAGTAAACATAATATATACATCTGTTTCTACCTGCCATTCTGCTCATATCCTATAGAATTTATTTACAGGAGACAAAAGAGTCATATAGAGAGTGAAGTCACAGTGGCCAACATGGATAAAAAGAGACAAAATGTAATCCACATGGTTAAGCTTTGAGTTTTTGCATAAGCGATAACCACCATAAATTTGAATGCACAATTTAATGATTTGCCATCAGAAATAAAGTTTTTATTTCATTTTGATGATGGACACCAAAGTCACTGTTGCCAACATGCATAAAGGTGTAGCACAACCTATTCTTCACCTCCGTGCCTCAACCACTTTACGTCTGGAGAGGGAGCCCCATTCACACATGGAATAGGAGGCTGAGTGAGCCCCAGAGTTAGTTTGAACACTTTGGAGTAGAGAAACATTTCTTGTTTGTACCAGGAATCAACTATGACTCATCAGTTGCCAAGCCCATATGCTAATTATTATACTGATTATGTTAACTAAGCTTGTTTTAAGGTTTGAAGTAGTTCATAGTGATATTTTCCAGTACAGTAGAACTCCACTTATCCAGAAGCTGGTTATCTGATTCGCCAGTTATCTGTATCAGCTTGTCCATTTTGGTAAATTTGTTGAGAATTCAACAAAACTAACTTGCCGTGAAATTGCTGGTTATAGGATCAAGTACTGTACCGTCTTACAGCTTCTAAAACTTTTGAGCATGGTCGAAGGGTTTAAACTGGGGTACATGCTGTAAATAGTAGCAGCCAAACTTCAGGCTGCTAATATAGCCTATTTTCCAAGAAAAATTCATTTTTGTGGATGGCTTGCCATTCCAATTAATTTATAGGAGTGGCGTTCTGCTGTCGATAAAGTAAGACTCATTACCACATATATAAAAAGTGGTTTTCACTTGTTTGTTGTAGCTTGCAAGCTGGATGAATAAAGACAAATTACTTCAGGATTATTTGGTATTTCTGGATTCTGTTTTCATTGGTTCACTACACATATATATTTTTATTCATGAAGAAGCTTTTATTTTATTCTGATCCAGTACAGTTCATTATTAAATTTACCTCAAAAATGGACATTGATCACAATAATAATTGAAGTGTGATGAGTCATTGTTATTAACTTTATAGAATGTTAATTTATGCTGTGGCAATACAAGCAAAGCATAAGATGATGTTACGAAAACAAATGTCTTTTTCCAGCGTTACTTGCAGCTGCCGCTCACAGTACTCCAACACCACCAAACTTTAGTGATACTTACACTGTTAAAGGAACACTTTACATCCCATATGCAGAGATCCGTGAGCCCTTCTATGCATGGTATGATTTGAAGCTTGGTTCTAGTCGAATTGATTACTATGGAGGTAAGCTTAATTAATGATTTACTTACATATATATTATCATCAATATGTTGTTGTTGCTACTGTTGCTGCCGCCGCCACCTTCAGCCCATTTCCTGGCCATGTCCTCCCTCATTTATACCATTTATACATGTTACGTGTGGTTGTAATGGGTGTGCGTTTGTTTTCTTACCCCATGGGAGGTTTTTGGCTGTGGATGGGAAATGGAATGATATGAATCAATGAAATTCGTTGCAGTGTCACTTATGTAAGCTTTCGCAGAGGGTGTTTGTTATGTGATGGTCTAGGTTTTTACACCATGTAGTGTAATGAGTTTGTTCCACCATTCTGGAGGAATGTGCTGCCTCTATATTCAGGGTGACAGTACCAAATTTAGTCGCAGTGGGAAAAATTCATATTACACAATGGAAAATCCCAGAAGACTATTATTTGCACAGTTCACTGGCTAGTAGCTACTGTAGGAAGCTTCTAGGTGTAATGAGATAATAGGTGGACATTGGAGTGGTTTGAAACACTGGAACTAGTAGTGGTGATGGAAGATGAATTATTAACATTCACTGCAAGTCCCCAGTAGCCTATGTAAGTAAAGTTCACTTCATGACATGCCATGCAGACTTAGGGGAAGAAGAGATATAGCTATACACGTTCCTATACTTGGCACTAGATGGGGTTGAGTGGTCAATGCCATGCGCCAGCCTCTTGACCTGTGGGAGAGTACCTCTGTGCCAATCATACAGGAGTCTGGGTGAGGCCCATGGCCAGTCTTGGACGGGTGTGGAGAAGGAAAATGTCTTTCACCCATGAGGGTTTTAACTCTGAACTCTCCATCCTATAGTGACTCACTGTACCAACTATACTATCCCAGCACCAAGCCTGTGGTAGTGCTATTTTTTTTGCTCAGAGTCAGATTTAATACTTGGCAAGCATCACAATCATTTGGGTGCAGAACAGAATGTGAAAGCTGGATGAAATAGCAGAGTTTAAAAAAAAGTGGTATATAAAACTAAATAAATTGAAGGATGAACACAATATTTAATTCATCATCCCATATGACAAACATCACATATATTTACTGTAAATAACAAGGTATGCTCCCTTTTACACTTGTGTTTCACTTATCTTTCACCTCTCTTTTCACATGGTCATAGGGCTGTAGTAGCTGTTCCAGTGATCACTGTCACTTCCTAAAGTCACTGTTACTCACAAGTAATGTTCACTGTAATTCCATTGATTTCAAAATCACTAGATCATTAATGCCCAATAATAATATTAAGTTTTAAACAAAAGAAATTTGGTAATTATTTCAAGCTGGTTACCATGAAGTGTATTCTTAGAACTGATGTCACCTGTATGAGAAACATACAAAGGTTTTTTTTTCTTAGTAATTAACCAACTTAATGCACAAATTCTTGTTTTGTAATAAGTTTATTTCATGCCTCTACATGTTTCGAGCACTATGTGCTGATCATCAGGAGGTCAGAATTGTATTATACAGCATCTGGTATCATCACACCTGTAGGTGGCCGTCCTGTGCACAGGTTGAGAGAGGACTTTCCTCTCTCAGACAGGTTGAGAGAGGACTTTCCTCTCTCAACCTGTGCACAGGACGGCCACCTACAGGTGTGATGATACCGGATGCTGTATAATACAAGTCTTACCTCCTGATGATGAGCAGAGTGTGCTCGAAACATGTAGAGGCATATAATAAACTTATTATAAAACAAGAATTTTTGCATTAAGTTGGTTATTTACTAAGATTGTGCTGAGATGCACAGTCAGCAAAACATAAAAAAAAATACATTTGAATGAAAACCAGAAAAATTGTATAACGTACTGTAATGCATGGTGAGAGAACAGTTATATTTGACATTTTGTTTGTATTTAGAATTTTGGAATTTGAAATAGTTTGTTTGATTTTATTGGTGGGAAAAGACGATGCGGCACACACACAGTTTAAGAAGGTGGAATTGTAGTGAATTATGATGATTTTATTTTTGTAACTTGTATTTTGTGTGTTGGCTCATTGGAAGATTTCAAAATTTTAGTTATGATATAAGGTAGGTTGAGCAAGTTACAAGTGCTAACAACAGGAAGGCTCTTAGTAACAGTTACGTTCCTTTATGTCTGCACATGCTGTTGCTAAACAGACCCAAAAAGCGCTGAGCTAGAAGTTTTGCAAATGCATGTACCAGGCCGGTAGGACTGATGTGTGGTGTCTTTGTGATCCCTCTTTCAATGAGAGTAGACGCAAAAACCTGAATGCTCCCGGGAAGGCCTCAAAATGAACCTTGTTCCTCAGATTTTCCTATTTATACTAGGTGAGTGATGTGTGGTACATCCATGTCTCCAGATAGTGATGAAAATTATTTAGAAATTAGTTATATTTTCTTCAAAATTTTGTTAAAGTGAGGTTATTGAAATAACAAAGATGATCCAGCCTTTCAGTTATTAGGCTACATGCCGTAGTTGTAAACCTTTGTGGCAAACATGTAGAATGAAGTTGTTTTTTATGTGTAGGAAAGTAGCGTAGTTGAGAATACATAGTACTATTGTAAGAAAGTGTAACCCATATTCTGTCTGTGTTCCACTGGGACGTAAGCTGTAGTGAAGATGTAGATATAATCCCAAACCTAGTACTTCCTAAATGGGTTGTTTTATTCCAAGATTATTGGTAAATTTTGATTAGAAATTTGACTCACTGAATGTTTAGGAAACCTTGTACTTACACTTGATTAATGCATGTGAAATTGTGGTAACAAACAGTGTAGTTACATTGAGGGAATTATTTTGATATTATACTTTGTGAGCTTAGCACTGCTAGAGATAGGTAAATTCTCTACTAGAAACTTTAATACTTTGAAATGAGAAGGTTTGTTTGATTTAACATTCCCATCGGTGGTGTTAGCAAATACCATGAAGTTTTGTTTTTACAATGAAGGAAGAGGGTAATTATGTAAAGTGTATGAAGTTTCCTTAGCAGATCAGTCTGGTAGAAGATAAACCCATGACTGCCTAACCACTCAGTGCTCACATTAGCTATCAGTAAAGTATGGGTATTGTGTTTGACTGCACAACTTCTTTTTGGGTACCATTCAGACTTCCACTCTTTTTTGTTTAGAATGTCTTTGTGAATACCATGTTGGTATAGGGGTTCAAGACCACTCTACAAAAGTGTTATGTGGCCTCAGCAAGGATACAGTGCCATCCAATGCAGAACGGTTGGCAGCAGCAGGTTTACCAACCCCCACTAGCCACTACAAATTGATGGCATCAGTGTGGATCACTACCCCCATAGCCACTACCAACTACAATAATTTTGTACAAAGCATTTGTCAGTGATGTGCTTAGAAAACTCAAAACTGAATGGTGGCTGCATTATCATAATTGTTGAGGCTGAGATGATACTAACATGATTCTGGGAAGTTACACTAACTGTGGAGCCTCTTTGGGCAGGGACCTAGTTTAAGTTAGAACCCTCACCCTGTGAGGTACTACAGGACTGTAGTTTTGTACTGTGATATGCTTCAAAGTCAGCTTAAGACAGCAGTTTAAAATAAGCCTGTCATACTGTGAAACAGATTTAGGAGTTAAAATTAGAGGTGTTACCACATCTGCCATATTCACCAGATTTGGCTACCAGTGGTTTTCACCTCTTTTGACCTGTATAAGATTATGTATTTGGATGTCACTTCAGATGGGCTGAGGAGGTAAAGGAAGTGCATGAATGACTGGCACAGCAACCAAAAGACCTTCTGTCCTGATGAATACAAGCCTATTTAGAATGTTGGAGGAGGTGTATAGAAGATGGTGGGGACTACACTGAAGATGTATGTCAGTGTACTGTATATATTTGTGTATCTATTTGTGCAATAAATCACTGTATATGATTTTTCTGGTTTTTGTGTGAAAGACCCTTTTACGAGCCAGCGGCATGATGTAAATATGTTGCAGTGCTCTTAAGTGTCTGTAATCACAATATTACAAATACTTTTTATTGATGTTTTAAGGAATGGTGAAAACATATCAGCTGAGCAAGTTGGGTGAGTTTGGTTCCAGTCTGAAGGTAGCACCAGTGACAACAGAAAAAGTACAGAATTTGGATTCTTGTCTACAAGTCAATGGAAGTAGTGAGTACAGAATAGAACCACAGAGCATTCTGCCAGATCTCACTGGTTTCAAGGTATGACAGCATTGAATGTGTCATTTTATAATTGCAAGCAAAGGAATATTTTTTTACTTTCAGAATCTGAGTATCACATTATTTGCATTGTGGATAAAGGTTCCATATTAGTTGAAATAATGCCAGTTGGATTACAACTGTGAATCTTGTATGAGTTGTGACAAATAATTGGATTTATTCTGTAACAGAATTATGTAGCATCATCTTTAGTGGGTGGGAACAACTTCAGAACACAAACACTGGTGGAAACCAGTTCTTTCAGCACATTGCTCTGAATGTCTATATAATACAGAAAGGGATTCTTTTGTTCTGATATTCGGTTACGAGAATATGAAAAATCGCATTGCATGCAGTAAACTCATTAGTGTGAATATTTCAGTGCTGGTACTTCTTTTCTGGCCAGAAGCTGCATATTCAAAATGCCGTGTGGAGAGGTACATTGTGTGGATCAAAATCCACATGTCTAGCGAAACATTTGGTGTTGGTTTGTTTGTTATTTTTATTAATTTTACATTTGTGGCTGTAAATGTTTATAACTTGAAGGATGACTGCTTTCAGTTTATCAAACCAACCTTTCATGCACTGAAATGTGAACATAAGAGATAGACAGTCTCCTGCATGTTTCAGCACTCAAGAAGTGCTGAAACATGTTGGAAATTGCGAATATTTTGTGATCACATTTCAATGCATGTAAAACTGGTTTGATAAATTTAAGTTTTGCGTCATGCATGGTATGTACAATATTAAAAAAGTTGACTGCTTTGTTTGAGTGTTCTGCGTAAGAACTAACTGGTAATTCTTTTGATATAAAGGAAGTCACCAAGCATGCTTTGACCTGTGATTGTGAGATTTGTCCCCCCCCTCCATTTCGAAGTCTGTGAACTTGTCAGTTGGAGATGTTGGTATTTCATTAATTGAGTCATACTACTAAAGTTTTTATATGATTCTGACGGATTCATTGAACAGTCTTGGTGAATGATCAGAGTAAATTCCCCTATCTTTTTGCTCACCGCTCAGCCTTGTTCTCGATTATTTCACCCGAACAAATTTCATGTCCTCTTTGTATTGATGCTCTTTGCTCTGCTGTCTTAGAGAATCTGCTGATAATCAGTGCTCATCATGTCACTCACTCTTACATTTGTATCTGTTTTTTAAATTGGCAGACAGCCAGATCTGACATCACTGTAATGTATTCCCATTCATTTTTAAATCAGAAGGTTCAGTTTTTCTCTAGGAAGGTATGCTACAGTTTTTTGGGCTGAGATATATATGCTATCTTGGCCTGTGCTCATGAAATTCAATTTCAGGGTAGACCAGAGAAGCACATGAGTATCTGATCTGAGAACTAGGTGGCTTTGAAAGTTCTTAAGGCCGTCAGAATAATGTCTCCATTGGTCCAACAGTGCCAAAAGGCGTTGAATGATATCTCTACCAAGCGTGCTGTGGGTCTGTGTTGGGTACCTGTACATGCTGGGGTACGAGGGAATGAAATTGCTGATGAGCTTGCAAGAGGCGGCTCTGCTCCAAAGTTTATTGGACCTGATCTGGCCTTGGGAGTCTCTAGGCAGGATATGAGAAGGATTAGACGTTGGTTAACCAGCATTGGGTATGGTGGCGAGGTCTTGGTAATACCCAAAGACAAGATCAAGAATTAATTTCGGTACCCTGTCTGGGTGCCAAGGCTAGGTTTCTGTCCTTTAACAGGACACAATCCAGAGTTGTTACTGGCCTTCTTATGGGGCTTAATACCCTGAGAAGACATCTTCACCTAATGGGTCTGCCAGACTTTCCATTGTGTAGGAGGTGTGGAGCGGAGGATGAAACCTCAGCCCACATTCTATGTGAATATGAAGCTTTGGCTTCACTTAGACTTATGTATCTGGGCTCCATCTGTTTGGACCCAGAGGACATTAAGAGTATAAGTCTGGGGGCCATCTGGAACTTCAGCAAAGTAACAGGGCTCCCTTGAATTGATATGGGGCCCAAAGGGCCTGTCAATTAAGGCCTAGGTGAATCGAGACCATAAGGTCTTTGACCCAAATATAAATCAATAAATTAGTCATCATGAAATCACTTAATCCACAAAATACCTGTACCATGCTTACATTTTCATCTTCAGAAACTTGCGTCATGTTGCAGTACATTGATAATGTCACTTCTGCATGTACCTATCTTTATTTTTCCCCTCTCTGTGTAACATCTTCCATGCCTCCACTGTGTAGAATTTACAGGTTCCATTATAATGTGGGAAAGCATTAATTTTCAGAAATATAAGTGTTGTATTTTTCAGTATTACAGGAATCCATAAACATTTTTACCTAAACAGAGATTAATGTCACAGATTTTGGCAAGGATCTTTCAGATAATTTTTCAAAATTCTTTAGTAAGTGTAATTTCAAATATTCAGATATTTGTCAATACCAGTACTGTTATTGATTAGAGTGCTAAATTGTGGTCACCAGTGCCATAGTATGGGAGATTTAAATCCCCCTTTCAAGCATTGTAAAGGGGAAGTGAACTATAATTTTGCATTTTTAATACTGCCATAACACATGGCATTACATGAGAAAATGTGTTATTAGGTCCTTTTCACTCCTGGTTATACTTGTTTTAGTATCTTGGTGAAGAACCAGTGAATGGCCTAACCTGTGAGAAGTGGCGTTTGGTGGATACAAAGGGAAGTAAGGTCAACAAATATACCATGTGGATTCGTTACAAGGCAAGTGTATAATCTTCCTCTTAAAGGGGTTCTTTGATTTCATTTGTTCTATTTCACTGTGTATTAAGTTTTAAATAATTTACACATGTTGCATTTTACATAACCTCTGATTGTCATGTTTTATGAGGTCACTGTTTGTAAATTTAAAGGCAAATGAAAACGTTGCCCTATTGTGGCTCATTATTTCGTGTAGTAATCATTGTTTATCTGCTTCAGTCTTATGAATGTGCATCTGTCACTTAATACTAACTTTAAAGGAGCAGTTTTGTTTGTCTTTTGGATGTGTTTTGTGCTCATGATAATTTTCATGTAAATAATGTTTTGTATCCATTGGCATCTCCTGGGCTGCTGATAAGGCTTAGATACCTAGATAAATTATGAGCCTTCTATGGGGCCAGTCCAGTGATGGGGTTGTCATCTTGCAGCCTGTAGAGGGTTGTGTAAGTAACGCCTCCTGTTACCAGGCTACTAGATGACCAAGCTTGGAATAATCAGAACTATGATGTAAAGACCAAGCCTGTTTTGAGCTTAACTGGAACAAGCCTTAATAACATATCCATACAGTTTGTGGTAAGAGGTGTTCTCCATGTCCAATAGATATGATTGCAATAAAGGGTGAATATGTAAATCGTAATTATTGAGTTTGGGTGGCTATTTGGACTTCACTGTTGGCCATTCCCTTACATGTTACATTATAAAAGTAGTGAACCATGATTTCATGTCCCAAGTTTGCTTTATCAGACTTGAAGCAAATGAGCAATAATGCCTTTTGAGACATAGACGTTGGTGATGAAGGAGAAATAGACATTGGTGATGAAGAATGCATCACTCAACTCCAAACTGTTAATATTCGTATACAGCACAATATGTCGTGTTTAATTCTGTTTTTTCATTGCATCATTCTTTCAGTTACTCCTCCATTGCTGTCAGTTCTGGCTGTGTAATTACACTATTATTATTATTATTATCACCATCATAATCGTGATTATATTTAGTGATTTTTCCTTACAGAAGTCTCCCAGTATTCAAGGATTGAAAGTACCGATTCCTGTCCGGTATGAGATGAAGGGGTACAATTCTCTTTTAGGCTCACATTTTGATCACTACTACCTTGAATATGACTGGTACACTATTGACACACCCAGTCCAGATGTGTTCAGAGTTGCTGGCAGTAAGTTTTAATTTGTTGCTGGTGATATTTTGCACGTGTATAAGTACTCACATGTTCCAGCCTAGAATTGAACTTGAATGAGTGTTAATCATTGTTTTTTTTATAGACATGACGTGCACTAGCTTTCCAGGTCCTGGAGTTAGTCATATCTACACTTTTAACCCAATGAAAGAATTTATACACAACTATGATGATCATATGGAATCTGCATTTGATCAGTTCAAAAAAAGACACAACAGGGAATATGATGATGAACTGGAACATAGTAAAAGAAAGGAATCTTTCCGTCAGAATCTGAGGTAAATATCTGTGCATAATTTTGGTTGTTAAGTATGTTTTAAAATGAGAACCAAGATTTGATTAAAACAGAGTATCTTGGGCCCCTGTTTGTGGGAGCCAGACTATAAGAATTATAAATATTGCTGAAAATTTTTATGTCTGATTTACATTTTGTTGTTTACCTTTAGTATATTTCTAATAGCTGTATATATTGAGTGACATTTTCATAATTTTTACAGCTTTGTGAGAGTTTTGTGACAGGTGAGTAACTAGCTTACCCTGTGTCATTCTATGGAACAAAGCTACTTTTGAGATGCGAGTTAGATGGTTGTGAAGTTTCTTGTCTTTTTGGAGCCTAAAGGTTGATATGATCACATCACTTGACAGTGGAATTAACTCTGAAGTTTTAAAATGTAGTAGTTACTGTTGCATGTAGTCTATAGACAGAATAGTCTATGGCATTTCATTTGTTTCTCTTTGTTGATATTTATACTGATTTTGGAAATTGTTAATGCCAGACATGAAAATTCGTTACTTGTAATTAACTTTAATATTCCCTAAAAGTTTGTCATAACTTTCATTGTAAATTTTAACACCTTGGACAATATAATTCTGTAGGTTTTGTATCAAAAATAAAGTGTATTCATAGCTGATTTTGCTTCTGTGTAAGGGAAAAGGTGGATCTAATCTTATAAGCCCATTGTGGACTATAACTGTGTAACATTATGTTTGAAGACAGCAATGGAACCAGCTTTTGAAATTTTAGCATTTTGGTGGTATAAAACCTGCATGATTGATAATGACAAACCGTGCACCTTTGTCAAACATCTCAAAAAGTGAACAGTGTTCATTCTATAGTGATTTAACAATATTGTAATATAGTTCAATTGCTAGGTACAAGCATTTTTAGGCATTAAATGTTCATACACACATAGGAGCATAGGGAAGTGACATGTAATACAATGAGGAGGGAGTGTCTTTGCTTGTAGTATAACGTTATATGGCTCTGCTTGCAGGTTCATCTATTCAAAGAATCGGGCTGGTCTTGGTTTTCAGTTGGGTGTGAACCACCTGGCTGACCGAACGGACTTGGAGTTGAAGGCCCTGAGGGGAAAACAGTATTCTAGAGGTTACAATGGAGGTGCCCCTTTTCCTTACACTAACCACAGAAGTATGGTAGATGATCTTCCTTCCGACTTGGACTGGAGATTGTATGGGGCTGTCACTCCTGTTAAAGGTATTACACAGACTCGGATCTTCCCATATTAACATCAGTTTTGTAAGGACTAGGCCTTTCTTTCTAATGGTTGTATAACTTCTTTTGTTACAATTCTCCAGCTTACCCACTTTATTCACTTTCTCATCCCCCCCCCCCCCCCCAAACCTCCCCCCTTTTTTTTTTCTTTTTACCCTCCCCCCACCCCTTTTTTAAACAAGAAACCCCCCGTGAAACCCCCAAATTTTCGGCACAACACTTTTTTAA
>Ga0136643_10014529_pt1 | contig 11818 bp, 2 predicted proteins | sample TergutLab28metaG_FD_96883 | JGI IMG/M metagenome (GOLD analysis project Ga0136643, IMG submission 96883) | Labiotermes labralis P1 segment gut microbial communities from Petit-Saut dam, French Guiana - Lab288 P1 (version 3) (version 3) | ecosystem: Host-associated > Arthropoda: Insects >...
GACACACAATTCACTGTATTATACGTATTTCAGTCAACACATCTATATAATAAAGGCATAGAATAAAGCGGCATGTTTCTACTTAAATTTGATCGACAGGCTAAGCTAAGAAGCATGAAGTTTACGTCATGCGTCGTAAAAAGTCATATAGCCTGACGATGATTTTGTAAGTCGAAACATGTCGCTTTAACCTATGTTTTTATTATCCACGTATAGTTGTGTTGACTGAAATGTATATAATAAAGTGAATATATTGAATCAATACACAACGGGATGACTTCGTTCAAATTGGAAACACAATTGTTCTGCAATTGTCGTCCTTCAGTAGACGGGGATTAGGTTACGCTGATCTTCATCTGGCGCAGTTCTTCATGAGTAGGCAGTTAGGTCTAATTTCGTGTGTAACGTGATGATGTTACTGAAAATTATAGATACTACGATCGTCCTATATTTTGATCATATCCGACATCTAATGGGGAACCGAGGTGGCACAGTGGATAAGATGCTGTGCTTCAAATAGGAAAGTGGCTGGTTCGATCCCAGTTTGTGTCATTGGAAGTTTTCATTGACATAAAATCCTTCCGATCGCACTATGTCCCTGAAGTCGACTCAGCCTGTAACAGAAATGAGTACCAGGAGCATTTCCTAGGAATAAAGGCGGCCGATGCCTAAGGCTGACAACCTTACCATCATCCTGTGCCGTTGTCATGAAATCTGGGAATCTTAACTTGCTGGAATCTTCTGGGCCACTCCTGGCCTGTAACGGGACTGCTTTACCCATACCGATATCTAAATAACGTTGCATTTTAGGTCAGTTGTAGCAGTTTTGTGTGGACATATTCGAACTTGCATCAGTCGTAGATTGTTTTGTCACGTATGCAAGTTAGATTACGTTTCGAGCAAGAAAAAACGCGTGAAAGATTGTTTTCTGTCTCTGATTGTCACAACACAGAGACTCATGTGAAAGGTGCTTAATGATGCGCTAGGAAAGAGAAGATTCAAAATTACGTGTTTAGTCTTCCACCATTACTGATCTGTCACTGAATTAGTATTTTTGTGACAAAAATCATTTGATGTTTCAATGACGTCAAGAACGATACTTTATTGTAGTTTCATCGTAAAAATAATTACTGTATATCGTCCCAGACCTGCTAATTTAATGCTTTTTATGACGATTTTCTATATTTTTGTTGGAAATTTAATATTTTTAAGAAATTCTTTCACTGGATTTTCACATAATATTGGAAAGCGACTCACTGGGTCTTATTACAGTGTCTTACCTTACATTCTTCAATTGATATAGGTCATGTTTAATGCAGTTAAATGGCAAAAGCCGCGAAGTTGTGTCAATGTAACCGCGGAAAGGATATGGGGGAGTGGGGCTAAAGTTTCATTCATTCTTAACCCTTTAAACGCCGAGTTTAATCCAATTTGCCATTTACTGGCATTGCTAGAAGCTCACCATATGCTCCACTTTAGCAAGATAAGGGTTAACCCCGGCTGCAGGTGGCAGTGAATGACCATCTACACGTCCCTGCTGATCCGCGCCAGGGGAAGGAGCCCCCGATATCCATTGAATGGGAAGTCAGTTGCTGCAGTTGTAGTACTTCAAGGGCTGTAAACTGCCTTCTAAACATGAGTTTAAAATTAAGATTTGATTAAAAAAAATATTTGTATGTAAGCCCAGTGTTTTCTTTGAATGATTTTGACTTTATTCAATTTTACAAGAAAAGAATGCAAAGAATACTGATTTAGATTTCAATTTGTCATTGTATAATAAATTCAGTTGTTTTAGTTTGTTGAAATTGTTGAATTTGAAACAAGTTTAAAATGGGAATTCATTTTTGTAGTTCGGCGAGATACAAAATAAAGAATAATTGGAGTCCCGTGATGAAATTCAAAGTTTTCTTAATTATTATAAAATGCAATTTTTTTATTTTTTGGTAGATTGGACTAGAGGATATCCCGACTTAAACTTCAACATACAGCGCCTTCTATAGCAGTGCTGTATGATGTAAATAATGAAAGTAACATTAATAATAATAATAACCGGAGGAAAGAGACCACTAGGGACACCTAGGCGTGGATAGGTGGATAATATTAGGACGGATCTTCAGGAGGTGGGATGTGGGTATATGGACTGGACTGGGCTGGTCCAGGATAGAGACAGGTGGCGGACACTTGTGAGTGCGGTAATGAACCTTCGGGTTCCGTGAAATGCGGGGAATTTCTTGAGTAGCTGCAAATCAGTTAGCTTCTCAAGAATGACTCTGCCCCATGGAGTAAGTAAGTAAGTAAGTAAGTAAGTAAATAAGTAAGTAAGTAATAATAATATTATTATTATAACATGTATGGGATGGATAAATTATCAGAAAGCTTTCGACAAGGTGCTTCTTAGTTGGAAAATCAGTCCTAATTGAGATAAATATTAACGTACAATATTATCCTTCAATAAGAAACCCATGGCCGATCCCAGTGGCAGCGCGGTCTAAGACGTGGATCTGCGCCTGCTCGCTTGTTGGTATTGTGGGATCGAATCCAACTGGGGGCATGGATATCTGTTTCTTGTGAGTGTTGTGTGTGGTTAATTAGAGGTCTCTGCGTCGGGCTGATCACTCGTCTAGAGGAACCCTACCGAGTGTGGTGTGTATAATCGAGTGTTGTATTGACGTCGCGGTAACGAGGAGGCCTTGACCCACTACGGGCTCTGTTCCAGGGAAAAGGAAAGGAAACCATGAATTGTTTGGAAAACAAGTGTGCTTTTGTTGAATGCTTTCTTCTGGGTAATTCCTCGGTGTCTGAATTTTATATGCCGACGTTTCGGAACACTCTGTCTGTTCCATCTTCATAAGCAGGTAGGTATGAAGTACTTCATACCTACTTCATACCTACCTGCCTATGAAGATGGAACAGAGTGTTCCGAAACGTCGGTATATAAAATTCAGACACCGGGGAATTACCCAGAAGGAAGCATTCAACATTTAGAACACGGCGAAATTTTGAAATCAAGAAAGTGTGTTTTTGTGTAGGAGAGACGCTGATGGAAACAGGTGATGTACAAGTAACATGTGGTGTATTGCAAGGTGTCCAGTTAGTGTCACTGTTAGTTTGCATCGGCTTAGCCCCTGTCACAGAACACTTTAAATTAATTAAACACAGAGTATGGGCAACATAAATAGTGACGAGTATAACAATTACTTCGGAAGAATTTCAAATAGAGTCGCAAACAGAAGCTTAAATAGTGACGAGTATAACAATTACTTCGGAAGAATTTCAAATAGAGTCGCAAACAGAAGCTCCAGTGACTTTATCCATAAGAAATATTTACTTGGCTAATACACAAAGATTTCTCAAGATGGAAAATTTTTTCACTCGCAAAATTTAATACTGGACATCAGTAGACAGATACCGGAGTCTGGACAGGGAAAGAGCCAAAGTACCTAGCAACTGTGGATAGTGGAGGTAATTGACATGAACAAATGAAAGAAAGACTGAAAAAGGAGTACAACTGGAGATTAAGATTACGGAAAACTGAGTCGAATGCCAAGAATAAAATTATAGCAGTTGGATAATTATAATATTAAAATAAACTTTTGTGTAATTAATTGGAGATTAAATAAAATAGAGAAAGCAATATGAATTCTAGAAAGGTACTAACAATGTATGATAAGACTTACTCACAAGCTGGGATAGATAGGTTATATTTAAATTGGAAAGAAGGAGGAAGGGGCTTGTAACAAATTGAAGCGACAAACAAAGTAGAGATAATCAATACAACAGAACATTTCAGCACAGACTATGAAGAAGACCATTTTGTAAATATTGTTAAAAGCCCAAATTGAAATTGAAGTAACAGGAAAGGTCGCAGAAAAATTCAACTAAACACATGAAAGCAACGACAAAAAAAAGGCAGTTATACACAACATGATTAAGAAGGTTCTCAAAGAAGAAGTGGGGAAAAGTAATACACGTTCAGTAATTTATCAGTATTCAAACACAGCATATTCGTGAAAAAGATAATTTCCTATGGCTGCCGGCGGAAGTCCTGACAGCATATATTGAAAACCTGAAGAGCAAATGCAGACTATTTGAACAATGTGACAAGACTGCAGCGTGTCCTGGGGAAAAAAGAACAATATGAAGAGCTACGTGACAGAATGTGTGCTGAAATACGCTCTAACATAGGAAGAAAACAACGGGAAAAAAGGAGAACAGAAACACAGGTATGAGCATGTAACAAAGTTGTTAGAAGTAGACATAACTCGTGACATAACTCAACCATATCGTGGAATGAACAAGCGAAAACTGACAAAACCATCCCTAACAATAACACGGACGCCACAATCCGTGGTAATGAAAAGGAGCACACCTATTAACAGAATATCACAACTTCAGGCGATAGAAACGTGAAAAAGGACGAAGCCTACAATATTTTTTTCGTTCAATAGAAATATAGAGCATATGAAAAGTAAAAGAGAAACTTTATATCAGTAATAATTAGGGCGCATGAAACCATTCAAGTATAATTTAGAAAATATACTAGCAACACACCTGGAAAGTGCGATATTAATGAGATACAGAAAAAGCCATACTGGGCACGGCGCACATACTGTGGGAAGTGCTAATGTCAAAGTTCACAACGTTCATCATGAGAAGGAACGCGTATGTAATTGTAGATATTCTCTATAGAAAGGTGGTAACAGATAATAATAATAATAATAATAATATAAGTAACTAGGGTTAGTTTTACGAAAATTGTTACAATTATCAACATTGCTCTTTCTTATACTACAGATGCCACATACTGGAAAGTTGAGTGCAATTTAGAATCACAGTTGTACTCTTTGTGCACGCTATTAATTTGTATGTTTCCAGCTGTGTGACTTAGTTTACACAAGGATACTGAACTGCATATAGACACCCCATTGAGTAACAGAATTCAAATGGCAATGCTCCTCCAAAAAGTGTTCTATTTCAACAAACATGGATGTAGCATTACTAACTGCAGCGTAAATTGCGTGATATGTTCGTGTTCACGACAATTACTAACTTTGTGATAACGTAGGCCTTCACAACCTGCTTGCATAACGGCAGTGACAACGGTTAGCCTTAGTGTAGTTCTGAATTATATTAAAAGTGTTCCTTGGCCTCAATAGCGGGCTTCAGTTACGAAATACAGTCTAAAAAAATTGCATTTATTTATTGTATTAGTACCGTCAAAAGCATTTGTAAATGGAAAACACACGCAACAAGACCGAAAGGAAGGCCAAGATTAAGATGGGATGATGACGTGAGAGACGATTTGAGGAAGATGGGAGTAAATAATTTGAAACAGAAGGCACACGAAAGGAAACCACGGAGAGGAATAATTGAGCAAGCCAAAACTCACGAAGAGTTTTAGAGCTGAGGAATAAGAAGAAGAAGAAGAAGAAGAAGAAGAAGAAGAAGAAGAAGAAGAAGAAGAAGATTAGTACCGTCAATACACAACATATGCAAAGACCAGATGTATTAGTACAACTGGGTTATATCTGACGACATGTTTCGGCCGTTAAACGGCCATCCTCAGGCCAACAAAGAATAATAATGTTAAGGTAGAGTCAAATTTTTTGTCCATTGGGGTCCCATTGTTTACATTGAAACTTGAAACATTATGAGTACTTAGTTTCGAGTTTTAATGTAAACAATGGGATCTCATTGGACAAACAATTTGACTCTACCTTAACATTACTATTATTTGTTGGCCTGAGGATGGCCGTTTAACGGTCGGAACATGTAGCCAGATATAACACAGTTGTACTAATACATATGGTCTTTGCATATTTAGTGTATTGACGGTACTAATACAATAAATAATTAACAATACACAACAGGATGGCCCCTTAAAAATGCATTTAGTTTTATTCTCATAAAGAAATAAAGGGCGAAACGGAATAAAATATTATAGTCTGTTTCTAATCTATATTGATTGTGGTTGTAGACTGCGAAATTGGAGTAAGAATGAAAAGAGGGTATTAGAGAAGATGGAGAGGAAATTACACAGTGCGCTGTATAATTAATCATTGTCGACTGATTAAAGATATACAGAATGGTTGGAACAGCAAGCTTGGACACGTAATTGAAAATAAATTACCTTGTTCTAAACTTGTTTTATTTGACAGTATTCCTATACCTGTCGAGTAATCAAGAAGCAGAAGAAATTAAGTTTATGTTCCATATAAGTTATCACTGTGGGGTGAAGCTGATGTGCTGATGAAATGTAGGTTCTTCTGCTGGCGCGAGAACCGCGCGCTTGTACTCTTTTTTCGGGTTTGCTGTATTTACCTCATATTGCTTTCGTTCTCAACTAAACCTTTCCACATAGTCTGTAGGCTTAAAATAATTGGTTTTTAGGTCATTTAACAGTGCTACTGCACCTCACAAGCTGTGAATCTTTAAAAGGTTTAATAAGGCGGAACATGACTGATGATTATATAATGACCCGAATTCAAGTCTTCTGAGATAAGACGCTATGTACATTGGTTTATAGTAACCAGCGTTTTTGCAGACGTTGCTGGTTTCATTTTCAGAGTCCAAGCCGTCTGTAAGTTAAAATCTTACTTAAAGAATTTGGATTAAGGTCTCCGAATATTTATCTGATCACACTTATTCAACACGTGACTAATTCTAAATATACCAATTTCAGTTAGGTATGGAATTAATATTATTAATTTTGGTTTTTGTATTATGATTAAAAGAACCCCGTAGATAGACCCTCCGAAACGTCGGAAATTACATACCATCTCAGCGGCATCACACAATACCTTACATATTTATCAACACCGCTGTGAGAACTTAAAATATCACATTTGGAAAGCGTTAATGGTGGTGTAATTCAAGAAAAAATCCTGGTAACGAAGGGCTGAGTAAAACCGCGAAGGCTTTTTGCCTGTACTTGAACTGGATGTCGTTTGAATGTATTACCTCTACATCATTCAGGTTGGTTCGGTGATAGAATATTATTACCTAGAAATATTAATGTAGGTGGAAAATAGTCCCTGTGACACCATAAGAGCATCTGGGGGACTGGAGGCGTGCCTCTAATTCTTCTTACGTTCGACAGGGAGGTGAGTGGTTAGGTTGTCCCTCTGACTGCTTTATGTCAAATGTAAGAGCTTTCGGTGCCAATGAAATAGGAGGTTTTGTGGGTCCCAGATCACTCTGGACGCTTTGGAAGAAAGGCCAATCAGTTGCCTCTCTCGGAAGCCGAACCACAGTGCTCGGACTTTCCGGCTGTGCCCTAGTTACTGTCCCGGTCGACCTACAAATATCCTGACATTATTATACAGGGCGTTTATAAACATTTGAGGTGTTACTTCTTCTCACAGGCCGCAGAAATTTTCATCACTGTGTTCACTAGAGTGCAGTCCTCTCTTGATAGTTAAAACCTCTTCAAATTTACACTCCATTTACTAATGATAATTTATTATTACAATCTCATTTACACTTAAGTAGTGCAAGTTTGTTAACAATACTTTGTACTTATTTCTTCTCAGTTCTAGCTGCGTATTCCGACAACCTTTCCATGATTTAATTAATTACAGGAAAAATATGAGGTGAGAATTACTAATTGTGAAATTACATATTTTCATTTAATTCTTCTAGCGTTTTGTTCAAAATTTCTTAGCACTTTGTTCACATAATAGTATCAAGCATCAGGCCTCAAATATTCCTGCCGACGCTCTGAGGCATTCCACTAACATTAGTACGAAGTTTACTGAACATTTTTACAAACGTAGTTACCTTTGTCGTTTGTTTGTAGCGCTGAGACTGAAATAGTTTTCAGATCTCTGTAAAAGAGCCCATTTCTCTGTGCGGGTTTCCAACCTCTCCGGCTTTACATTTACTCCTCTTTATTTCTGTCTGTTTTTTCGCCCTGCGGTTTCAGTATAATATTCTTTTCATCCAGCCCCGTCGCATAAAGCCTTTAGTCTTGAAGAGTATGAGAAGCTGTAAGTCCTTAATGAAGCATAAGGACGCGTGTTCACCTGACATACATGCGTCGCTACGTTTAGTGTTCCACGACTTCCTTGTGATTTAGTAACTGTATTAGCGAAGAGTCGCGCCTAGTGAAACTGGATACATTCAACTGTTTCTTTGGAGTAAAAAAGGTTAAAAGTAAAGCAGGCCTGGAATGGCCCAGAGGGTTCCAGGAAGTTAAGGTTCCCAGATTTCATGACAACGGCACAGGATGATGGTGAGGTTGTCAGCCCTATGCACCGGCCGCCTTTACCCCCCAAAAATGCTCCTGGTACTCATTTCTCTTAGAGGTTGAGTCGACTTCAGGGTCATAGTGCGATCGGAAGGATTTTATGTCCATGAAAAATTCCAATGACACCAACTGGGATCGAACCAGCGACCTTCCGATTTGTAGCACAGTGCCTTAACCACTGTATCGTATTTATTCATAATACGGATATTCCCTCAGCTGCTGTGGTAACTGGAAAATTGATACTTCAACTCTTGTGATTCATTTACAACGTTCCTTCACCTACCAAATAATTTTGGCCTCATACAAGTGGAGTTAGGCAACCATTTCACGTACTTGATTAGTATTCAATACGCTGTCACTTGAAATTACGTCACCTTACTTTAACTATTCACATATCTTGAAATTACATTCGCATTTATTTCAAAATGTTTACTTAAGCCTCAAAGTACACGTACAAGCAGCTTTTGGTGTACTGTTTGCATGCTTCATTGGTCACTTGATTACTGGAAAATATTTAAGACGGCTCAAACCGTGTTGCCTGTTGACAAAAAACTTCAGACCATTTTAAATCGCATACACTCCAAGTTGAGCTGTGCAGTTTAACTGTGTAAAAACACTGAACAAAAAACTGAACTGTATGTTCTCTGGCACAGCAGAGGTTTCCCATCAGTGTGTTGCGAAGAGTACCCTGCAAGGTACTCTTCGCAACATAACATTACACAACACGGCATGCTGCCACAACACACAACTTGTACAGCGAAATTAATCTGTTACTATTTCTAGTGTGACTTTAGCAAGGAATATATGGCTACCTGATGATGGTCTTCGGACCGAAATATATTGGAGCGTTTTTAATATTTTAATATGTAAATTTTATAAATTTTATATATGTGCAGTGGATGGTGTAATAATTGAGTAAACTCCCTATGTCTTTCGGTCAACCACGTGGCCTTCTTCTGAGATATAAAATGCTTTCGTTTTATCCAACCTTTTAATAAATCCCTGAAGATGTCACGTGGTTAACCGAAAAATGTAGGATTTTATTATGTATCAAACCTGATATCGATATACTTACGTGTATTTTTGGTACCACAATAGTATATTTTTGCATAATGCCCTGATCATGCATTACGATACTTCGCTCACAACAACGCATGACTAATCTACATCCTGAGCCAGTAATTCCGGGCCGGGCTTCCACCTTTTTTCTGTGAGATTCAGTTTATTATGATTCTTCCAGTAATATTTGTGTGTGGAAGACTTGCGCATTATTTTATACTAGCTTATCAACTAACAAACCAACAAACAACCTCATTACATTTTCGACGTTCATAGGGCCGTGCATCGTTATATTATTTCTATAGTAAAACCCAGTAGATGCACCAATGTATCAAATCAAATGACATTCTACATGCTTCGGACAGTCTTTCCGTCCATCATCAGGAGTTCAAGACTCTACATACAGCAACAGGCACTGTCAGCAGTATCTGTTTGACAAGTGCCTGTTGCTGTATGTACAGTCTCGAACTCCTGATGATGGAAGGAAAGACTGTCCGAAACATGTAGATTTATTCCAAAATGATATAAATTTGAGACATTGATGCATCTGGTTGGTTTTACTATAGAAATAGAAAACTCCATTACATCTCTTGTCAAATAGAGGGAGATTCATATTGTCACTTGTCTTCAGAACAACAGTACACTGGGAGACGACTGAAGACACATACTCCAGCATAATATGCAGTGTAGGCTGTGGAGAACTCAGAACGTTTTGCAGCTGAATATAGCCTTACGTCCCGTTCTTGATCCCCTGTAGTTTAATCCTTCCCTTCATAATTTCTTTGCGTGTTCGAAATCCGTCCGTACCAATTTTGTGTATGCTACAATATTCTGTTATTTCACATCATACAAATGTGCTGTAGTCTACCTTTGGTATCTTCCGTTACTCGTTTCTAAACCCTTAGTTTTAGTTTGTCTCTTCGTAATTCTTTGTGCGTCTAGAATCTCTTTGTCACAGTGATTTATATCCAAGAATCTGCTTCAGTATTCCGTTTGTTCACATTTTTTTGTACCATGTCTGAATTCCCGTGGCAGTCCTTAATGTCACAGATATATGAAACTTTTCCTTCTTTTTTGTATGTTTTTCGTTAATATATACTCATACAGTTACCATCAGAGGTGACACAAATCTCTTTAAGGTAACTTGCTAAACCGAGAGATAAAGACAGTACTTTTCATTTCAAGCTTACCCGTTAGATCTTAATGTAGTCTACCTCTTACACTGTAGAAGACAATTGACATTCATTATTTGAAATACAAAACAGAGAGGGAGACATGACTCGACGATGAATTCCGTCCAGGCCACTTTACATCGTTCGTTGTTCTTCCCGTGGCAGAGCAGAACTTTGTTGTAAATGTGCAATTTAATATTTATCGATTGCTCTGTAGCTTCTTGAAGCTTTGAAATGTAATGTATGGTGTTTTCCCAGCAAGCCCATGCATTATATATAACTAGCTAAGGCTACTTCATCTCTGTACAAGACGTGCCTTTGAGGCGAGGGAAAATCGGATCTCTTTGTGGGCTACTAGTTTATTACACATTAGTGGAATCAGGACTTAAAATTATGAAACATATTACTTCACTTGTTGTGGTTTTAAATATTTTTCTCAAGTGAATTTTTTTTTTTTGTTTTGCGTTTCACTTTACTGCTGTTGGGCAAAATGCCATCGTAGTAAGTTGCCGGTTAGAAGCCGGGGTTTATACTGAATAAAAAGCGGAAATGATTGTTCTATTTCAGTTTCAAGTCTCCAGCCTCAAGCACTCCTCATGCATCCGGTGGGACGAGGCATGTTCAGTCGCCATGAAAGTGAGACTGTAATTCTCTTGCCCTTTATATTTCCTCCAAGTTTGGTGAGAGCTTCCTGTGACATTTTATGGCAAAACGGTATAATATATCATGGCGTTTTGAATGTAAAGAGAGTATATGTGTAACGAAGATTTTTGCAAGTTCTGAGGTTCTGAAATCTGTGTTAATGACAACTCAAAATATTTTTTTACATCAAATAATGCCGACTGGTGAATAGTTTCTAAAGTCCTGAAGGAACAGAACAAGCTCCATGACCCTTAAATTGGAAAAATTACGATCCTCATAACGTCCGTAGGTATTTAGCAATCTACGTGGAATTACATAGGAGAAGACTTGAATCAATGTATTAGTTTATGTTTGGTGCTACAAGAAGAAGATCTGAGAAACAAGTGCTGCGATTTATCATAACTGTCCCAGGTGGTACAGAATGAGGTTTCGTAAAACGAACAGAAATGTTGGACGAACTCAGATTGATATATTTTTTTGCCTCAAAATGTTAATTATTCTCCACTTCCTACTTTAAGAAAGCCTCTGTATGCTACTTTTGTCCAATCCTCCAAACTTCTGTTGTATTTTATTCCTCCTTATTCTTGAGTTTACATTTTGGAAGTTCAATATGAAATACGCTGCTCCATTTCAAAGTTTTCGTTGTACCTATTCAAATACTACGTTTTCTTCCCTCCAACGTGGCCTGATCGGGCCA
>Ga0136643_10014530_pt1 | contig 11818 bp, 9 predicted proteins | sample TergutLab28metaG_FD_96883 | JGI IMG/M metagenome (GOLD analysis project Ga0136643, IMG submission 96883) | Labiotermes labralis P1 segment gut microbial communities from Petit-Saut dam, French Guiana - Lab288 P1 (version 3) (version 3) | ecosystem: Host-associated > Arthropoda: Insects >...
CTTTTGTACACGCTAATGCAACTTTATATATATATATATATATATATATATATATAAACTTCTCTGCACGTTTCGCAAGGTACTTCAATTTAGAATTTGCGAGTAATGTTTTTGAAAGTTGCAGCACTTACCGCAGTCTGTACCGAAGTTTCATATTTATCAGATGTGAATATACATAAAAGGTTGAACTGATAAGTGCTTATTAAGTTTTTGAACGTGACGCCGTGGAGTTTGGCAGATATTTACGAAATCTGACTACAGGTTTCTTCGAACTCCAGTGCCAATCTACCATGAGATGACTGTAACCCTCTTTACTCACTGCTGTGACTGCTACAGACTACCCAATAGGTTATAAATTTTTTTGTTACTGCTTTTCTATTGCTGGCAGAAATTGATAAACACGAATCAAGGATGAAATGTGTTTATTTATTTCTGTTTGGTTGAATACAACCGAACTTATACGTGGCGTGTTCACTGACTGTAAAGTTGTAGATATTTGGAGGGAAGGAACCAGTTTTTACAGTAGCCGACAGTTTACATGAATTTGGAATTTCGCATACTTTCTTTAACACAAGCTTCTAGATTTGATACCGTGACCAATGGTTTGAACAAAGAAGGCACGATTGCATCCGCCATCGATAATGAATACCTTATAGTAGACAGTGAAGATGGCAATGAAATAAATTACTGGCATGACTTCGTAGTCTTCCATTTACGTTGATTAGAGAGTTTTAATTAGTTTATATTTTCAGCTCTTATTCTGTACGCAGATTTCCGTTGTGTGCGATAAAACACCGCGTGATCTAGTACAAATGTACTATAGTTTCGGAGGAACCATCTTCAGAGTACAGGATACACTCTTAATTCTTCTAGTGTACACTGAAGTTGGAATTACACGGCCCCCCTGATAGTTCGGTTCCTTTTACCAGGCCAGTTTCCAGAAGACAGTAATTTTCATATTTACACCGTTGATGACCTGAACGTTTTTCTTTCCTACAAGAAATGTTACTAAATCCGTTTTTACATTAATGTTTCTTTATGTAGCCGTAAATTGCTGGAGGCCAATTCTTAGTGGAGGCAGCAGTAACAAAGTGGTGTGTGTACTTGTGTGTGTATGTGTTTGTGTGCGCAAGAGAGAGAGAGAAAGAGAGGTATGGTCTGCTCATGAAACCCCTAACCCTGGTCCATAGTCGAGATTTGCATAAACTGAGCTTGGTCTTCACATTCCCCAGGCGTATACATTATACACTACAGCACCGGCGAGCACTGACGTGGTACGTCCACCTGAAGGCTAGATCCTCCTTCGTGGGGTGAAACACTTCTGTGCCTAAAGCATTACATATTGTGAAAATCCAGACTGGCGAAGTTTGCATTTATAATGTACCGCGGAAATTGTACCAATCGCGCAGTGGTGCATGTTTTAGCGTCCCGATGTATACGTGTTTCTCTTTTTAAGGTGCAGATGGCGTACGAGGTACGAGTCGATAGCCTTGTTGGGCCTAAGTGTAAACTGTGAATTTATGCACAGTGCAGCATAGATGTGAGAATTAAAAAAAAATGAAATAACGCGAACATAACTCGACCTTATAAAGTTAAGAGATAAATTTAGATTTAATTTTCATTTCTTTCCACTTAATGAATTTTAGCTTTTCTACTCATTTATGCGTCATAACTTGGTAGAGTTTTCCTCTGAGGAACTGGAGTATTGAAAATTGTAGATGATTTGTGTCTGTAAGTCGAAGTGAAACGTCAGTAAATGACTCATAGCCCAATTTGAGTCGTGTTTCGTTGATTAATTAAGTGCAGCAGTTTATACTGCCACTAGCAGATCTTGGATTCTTTTCCCGGTGTGTTCAAAAACCATCAGTCGAAGAGAACTGCATCACACCCACGTGTATTTATGGGGTGAAACTGTCCATTTACACGCCATGAAGTTGTGTGTGGTAGTAGAGGTACAGCTCCATTCATTCTTAACCTCGGCAATAGATGGTGGGGAGTGGTCGGCTTCACGCTCGGGCCACTTTGCCCCAGCGAAGGAGTCAATTACTCTTTAAATAGAAGGTAGGATGGGTCCCACAGCCGGTCTTGAATTTTTGGAGAGGAGAAAAATTTCTTAACTTTGCTGGGTATCGAACCATGGATCCACGATGGTCCAGCCCGTAGTCTTGTCACTGTACGCACTGATCTATCCCGGTTCCTAATGTGCAAATTTGCTGTTTTTTAATAAAAGGTACTTGTTTAATGAGTTTTCACACTTTTAAGGGAATGGTTGGACTGTACAAGCGGGTAAGGTGAGAAAAGCATACGGAGGCTGCGGATGTGGAAACCAGAATACGACTATTTGAAAGACATGGATGCAGATGGAAGAGTAATATTAAGCTGTGTCTTGTAGAAACAGGATTCCAAGTTGTGGATTGCGTTTATCTGGCACTGAGTAGGGACAGGTTGCTGGTTCATATGAGGTCGGAAATGAAATTCCATGAAATGTGCCAATTACTTGACTAACCGAGGAACTGTTAGGTTCTCATGAAGATCTGCGCTCCACTGAGCTAGCTGAATGTGAACACCCACGTCTGCACACAGCCTAGACACAAAATAGTTCGTAAAACTCAGTCGTTATCTGGAGGCTACTTGAGACCAACACACCAGCACCAGCGACAATCGAATTGTAAAGCCACGGAATTGATTTGTATTTCGTTAAGTAATATCAACAAATGCATGATATGTTAAAATTGTACATATATTTTCACATACAATTCATCAGAACTCCTACGTGTTTCGATCTTTCTTAGATCATCTTCAGGGATTTTCGCAAAGAAACATTTTCAACACTGGAAGATTTCTTCCCATAGACTGCTGTCCTCGGATAAGACAAAATTTCTGCCAGAAATTTGAAATGAGTGGTAAATTATAATTATATATGAACATATACGAGTACAGTCAACCCACAGAAGATTATTCTTATTTTCCAGTAACAAAACAAAACGCTGTCATAGCTGTGGTGATTTAAGTGCAGGATGACTATATATATATTATGTTTCGGAGATTTGAATGCGTGGCGCTAAGCTTCTAGTTTCATATTTTAGCACTAAAATACGAATTGAAGATTTTGGTTTATGATTTCGATACTCGACGAATATTTTGACCATCCGTTCCACTGACATGTTTACCTTTCTTTGACAAATATGGGACGAAATAAATGCCATAAAATACCCTCTTGGTTGGGACCGAAATACCGACTAACGGCGATTTTTTTTATGTCTGTTTAATAAGCAGAATGTAAACAATTTATTATAGTCTAATCATGTAAATATTATTCTTACGTACTCCATGAAGGCAACGGGGGGAATTCCACTCATTGGTCGAACGGGAGCTGTCAGCTTCGCGGGCCGACCTCTCTACCCCCGGGAAGGAACCTCCAGTACCCATTGGATATGTGGCTGGTTATGTACTGTAGCCGGTCTTTTGACTTTCTGGAAACGAGAGAAGTTTCTTTCCCTGTCAAGAATCGAAGGAAACAGAATACGTACTTCTAACAGATTGAGGTAGAACAGGTCCTTGTATTTCTGCAGAAAGTTACGACACTCGTTATTACCATTAAATGGAGAAAGTTTAAGAGAAGGCGCATAAAACTGGATTACGAGATTAACAGCCCACAGATGACAAAACACACAAGTTTGCACTTTATAAGTTTTGTGTCAAATGTCCGGTGGCTCAAACGGTAAGGCAGTGGCCTCTCACTGGTCGGTCCGAGCTCCATCGCAACCCAGCAGTACTAGTACTTAGGAGAGAAGTCTTAAAGTGGTACCCGTGCGGAAAAAGAAAGGTACTCCGAATGCAGTAAGGTATGAAGCCTTCCACTGTTTGTCATTATTACAGACGCCGACTTTCCTAAACTTTAAATTTTTCTGAGTTCTCCGTATATGAAAATATACTTAGCCACAGTTTTTTTTTAGTACTAAAAGTAATTTTCTGTCGGAACCGGAATAGATGACTATGTTACGTAATTAAGATGCAAATAGTTGCTTGTTTGCTTGTTTTATATTCAACGATCACTGAATAATTTCCAGTTTTTGTTGTTAACGTTTGACTTATTTTACTGACTGCTAAAACTCGGTAGAGGAACTTCGGACCTGATGCAAATGTATTCGTTGGACAGGAACTGGAAAATTTAACGTGAAGTGTGTTGCGAGACTGCTGGCCGATGAATCGATAGTAAAGTTTTGCGTCTGGTTAACACTTAAACTTCAATGTTTTATCGATATTTCATATCAAAGAGTCTTAAAGGGTAGAATAAGAACATGGATAGTTATAGCCCTGTAATAGCAATGGACTAGATCACAGAAGCCATGGTTATACAACATTATGAAAGCGATAACATTAGCATTATGAACATTCAGTTTTTTTATGATTATCTTCTATATTATTTTTTTCGGTGTTATGGATGACTTACTGTATAAATTGTATTAAGCATTCACTTGGTCGTGGGCATAGTTGTGATAATGATAATAATTGAAATATAAGATGTTAGATACTCCAGTTTACATATCGCTGTGAATTGACTATTAGAATGCTGATTCGGCTGTATGTTCATGTCATTTGTGTAATATGGTGGATACATTACGGAAATCCAAGTGACATTGGGCATCCGATCCTAAAAGAAGATCATTTAGCCTTTCTTGTCTACCGATGTGTAATAATTAATTGCAGAAACACCCTGTAGAATTAGCATGTAGCACTGCCCCCCCTCCCCCAGTGGCAACTTGGGACAGTAATTGTTATTATATATGTAGCATCAAGTGAGCACGGTTTTCGTTGGAACAAAAAAGAAATTTTAAATTTATGTGTGCGCGCGCGCCTGTGTGTGCTGCTTTATACACCGGGCTTCTTGTCAGATTAAGAAAGATGAATGATTTGAATGTAAATCGCGTTTCTGTATCGAGGAACTGGCTGTAAAGGGTGTGGCTTTATATGAGAGACTGGCCAAGAAGGATACATGGAGAATGGAGGAAGAGTGGGAAACATGGGACGAAGGAGAAAATTTTTGGGGGCCCTCAAATGATCCGGTGTCTTAATATGATAATTAGGGTCGGGGTTCTTCTCTTGTTCTTGACGTTGGATTCAGATTGTAAAGTGCCCTCAGGTTACTCGAGTCGTCTTGCATGTGTTGCAGGAGTGTAGATCAGAATCCCTGTATGAACCACAGGCTGGTGTGCTGGCTCTCATGGCCTCGTGCAGATCTCGTACTAAATATAATATCTTGCTTAAGAAAAATACTTATAACTTCAAACCTGAGGCAAACATTTTTGCTAATGCGTTTTCCATTATTTTCCACGGCACAGTCATTTAAGAGACGCGTGTTTAAATTGTATGGTGTTTCATGTCTTGTACATTAACGGTCTCTTTTGATGGCCGTATTTACTGAACGCGGTAGTGTACGGCCGACATCTACGCCACATATCGTGGTACAAAGGTCTACCATGTCTTGTAATTACGGGTTTGAAGCTCTCGTTTTTAATTTTCCGCAATTTTTTTTATTTAACAGGTAATTTCGCAATTGACTTCAATGTGCGCCGCAACGTTGGGACTGCAACAAAACCCGACACCCGACATGTCGCTGTCGAGTGTCCTGTTAATGCAACAGGAGAGAAATTTATGCATGTGGTGTGTTTGGTCTATTTTTTGTGTCCTGGAATATTTTTAATTTTAAGAATCTAACAGTTGTTGTAGCACGATAAAAACTGTGTATTTGTAGGGGTTAGACTACACGGGATGCGAATCGCGAGACAGCATATTTTTTTCTCTTTCAAAACGTCCTAATCGGCTTTGGGGCCCGCCCAGCCTCCTGTTCAATGAATATCTGTCCCCACCCCCCCCTTCCGCCCCGTGAGGGTTTAACGGCTGGGGTGTGAATTTGACCATCCATATCTAGTGCCGAGGTTAAGAATGACGGGGGTTGTACATCAGTTCTCCTTATATGCCTTCGTGTTGTGGACAGGGACCCTTTTTTCGAATATTATTCAAAGCTTGCTAAGGTTTTCTTGGATATTTTTGAAGGTGTGATATGTCAGTCAGTCATTCAGTCAATCCCCCGGCAACTTAGTTAATCCGAAGGTAAGTGCCCAGGTGACGAGAATGGATCTAATAACAACGCGTAAGTCAGCAACTAGTCAGATATTTATGTGACTGTAAACCTGTAAGTGTAGGTACAAAGAAACCTTGTTTAATTATCGTGAAATAGTAAGAAACCTCACCACTACTCATGTGGATGTGTGTGAGTTCTTGTGTGTCCAGGACCATTTCTGATGACTTTATAAGTTTGGAAATGTAGGCATAACGCCCAAGTTTTTTTTTATTTGTCTCTTCAACCGTAAGACTTGCTGTAGAAATGTACCGGACATGAAGAACGTACTGCCTTCTACTCTGCAGATTCCACTCGAAGTAACTTTCGCTACGATAAACACTGGCAGATTTTCGGTAGAGGTCCTCACATAAACCCATGTGGCTGTTCATATACGAGTAAAGTCACAATTAAAATTGCCCTATCAAACTGAAAAGTGGATGCAGTTCAGTAAAAGAAGCCCCCAATATCAAATTTCGTGAAATCCGTTTCGCTCTTCTTCACATGTTTCTCGCACAAATAGACGGCCGAGCAGATATTACATGGGGTGCTGAAAAGTCCTTAGCCCGAACAGGAAGGAAACAAACTACAGCGACCAAACTCGGGATTTATTCAACATACTCCCCACGAAGCTCAATGCACTTCTTAGCCCGTTGCTCTAACCTTTGTAAGCCACTCAAAAATAATTCAGAAGATTGTCCGTCCAATCAAGTCTCCGCGGCAGTAATGACCTCCGCGTCGGACGAAAAATGGCGACCTTTCAATTGTTTTTTCAGTCCAGGGAACAGGTGGTAGTCCGACGGGGCCAGATCCGGAGAATAGGGTGGGTGATCAAGACACCGGAAGCCCAGGTAGGCCAGTTTCTTCTGGGTTGCAAGTGTCCGGTGAGCCGGGGCATTGTCGTGCAAGAACAATACCCCCTTGGTGACCTTCCCGTGGCGTTTTTCCTACAAAATGTCCTTCAATTGCATCAGCAGAGACGAGTAATACTCCGCGTTGATAGTTGGCCCTTTGGAAGATAATCAATGAGGAGGATGCCGTCTTGATCCCAAAAAATCGAGGCGAGAACTTTTCCAGCGGATTTTTGCACTCGGAATTTTTTGGGGTGGGGTGAGCCGCTATGCCGCCTCTCCATTGATTGTTGCTTTGTTTCCGGGTCATAGTGATATAACCAGGTTTCGCCCATGGTCACCAATCGCGACAGGAAATCATTTGGATCGCGCCGAACAAATTCCACAAGTTGCTCAGACGACTGGCACCGGTGACGTTTTTGATCCGCGTTCAGGCATTTCGGGACCCACTTCGCGGAGAGCTTCCGCATGTCCAAATCTTCATGAATTATGGACCCAACCCGCTCAAGTGAGATGCCCAGTTGCTCAGCTATTGATTGATTTTGACTGATATTGGCCCAACCCTAAAGGAGCAACAAATGACATGGCTACTTGCAAGATTCAGGTCATCTGGGATGCCACTCTTCTTGACAGTGTAGGTACTGTCTCTTTGTTCTATGTTCAGAATGACACTGGCTCTGACCTACCCTCCAGTTCAACATATAATGAGGCTGTCTGCCCAGGAAAAAGCCAGTTGGGGCAAGAAACTTCCAATGCACCTCATATACCGTAGTTTAAAATGTTTAAATTTATTTTTATGCAGTTTATACAGAAGCAAACTAGACTATTTATAACCACACACTGTGGTATTCCTAGTATCTGTTCCAACAGCTGCTTCTGTATATCTTTAGCTGCAAATAATCTAATAAAAAGAGTGAAGCTTTTTGTGTCTATATTGGGATGCCATACAAGAGGAGATGTACAGTCCCATTCATTCTTAAGTTTACAACTATATGAAGTTGAAACCACCTGGTGTGTGTGTGACATATTAACACATTATGATATACACAAATATTTGCATAAGGAATTAAACTAAAACATGAACTTCTCCACCAGTCCCAACTCACGTTTCTGATCATCCACAATTTCAAGAAAATTAAGCTTCAAATGAAACTCATGTAAATGCTGTTTCAGGACGACAGAATTTTCTTGATTTGGAGCTGTGTATGGGATGCATCTGTGAAGCAACATCCAACTGCAACCTCACATTTCACTGCACTAGAAACCTTTGTGGGCCATTCTTGATCTCTCAGATATACTGGAAAGAGGCTGGAAGACCAACAATTCCCGGTGATCATCCAAACAAGAAAGGAGGTAAGAATTTGTTTCCACAATAAACAGCAGTACGGACAGAACAGCAAAGGGGTGAATATCTCCCTGTGTCTAAGTACCTTACCATGAAGGTGTGTATAGTATATGGTAGTAACGTTTTGTGCATCTGAGGTCTTGTTACTTGGTAATTGATTTGTGTGGTGATGAAAACAAAATTCATCATCCCTGCCAGAAATCTAATCCCAGCCACAAGTTAATCACATTAGAAAATGAGCCAAGATCATTGTGGTAAGCAAGGAATTTGAACGTTAATTTGAAGGTAATCTTAAATGATCTAAATTTCAAATTCTGACCAGTAGAATTTAAAATAAAATGAGGAAAACTAAAGTCCAGAAACAATAAATGATAGTTCCACTGTGCAGTACATGTGGATCTCTAATACGGCTGCTCTCTCCTGCACAATTCTCTGTATTAATTTTTAATTCCAATTTACATAGATCAACAGACAGAAAACTACCTCAAAAAAGAAGCAAGGAATTATGATAATGGAAAGAAATGAATTGTGATATTAGCCTCACAAGAAAAAAAAAGCAGATTATCCTTAATTTTACGTACTAGGGGATTACTTTTTTTTTGGTGTGTTTTATGGCAATATTGTAGTAATGTATTGTGGGAACAGTGAATGGTTTCACGGAACTGAACAATTGATAATATTGTTTATACAAGATTTTCTTGACCGGCTCCATATTGCATAGAGACATTACTGCCTTTTATTACTACTTTTTATTATGACCTCCTTTTATTTGACATGTTCTATATCCAAAGGTGATACCATGTATGGATGTATGGAAATATGAATAATGAAAGGAAAGAGAATTAAACTGAACATAGCCTTAATGTTAGAAATTCAGAGAATGTGTTGTAGTAATAGTAATTAGCCAATAATTAAACACAAAGTTGCTGGTTAGAATTTTATAGTACCTCATCACAGAACAATAATACATTTCAGTGGGGCACAGAGCTAAACATAAAATGAACTGAATCCTACAACAGAGGATGTGTTTGTAATATCTTTGAAACCATTTGCATTTTACTGTCAATTTCAGCTTACATTGGATGTGTTACTGATCCTTATTGTGCAGCTGGAACAGTTCATCGCTATCTGACAAAGTATGCTCAGGTAAGTTTTGAAAACAAGAAGTGATAAGACAGAATTTTTGCCTCTTGTCACAATAAGGCCCATCTGACACAAAACCTGCCCCCACATTTCTGACTTCTATTTAGTTACCCAGTTCAAACTACATTGGTGTACTGGTTATCTGGATGAAGATTCCTGTGAATTTTCTTAGTCCTACCACACAAATGCCAAGACAGACATTAGGCCATAAACACTTACTTCCATAACTTTTCCAGCTGACTCTTTGTTATTCATCCAACCATTCAACAATATATTGCATTACTGCCAGAATTACTAAAAACAAATAAATAACACCCTGCGAGATTTGAGATTCTTACAACAGTGAATATGAAGATTACTGTCTTCATGCCATGTTGTTTCATATGAACATACCAAAGTTTGAGAGGAATATGCTGCACCCACATGTATGACATTATGAGTAATATTCTTCTACCAGGAAGATGAAGCACCTTTCCTTAAACACTAGTACCTATACACAAAACTAAAGTAAAAATTAAGACATTTGCACCTCCAGGACAAAAGGTTTGCCAGATATAATTGATTGGATACAAGAACATTATACTTAACTAGGGTTCCCACTTTAAAACAATAAAAAATGGGGACACAATATTATTTCAGTGGTGGAAGGATGAACACAACAGTTTTAACCTGAAATGCAGTGAAAACATCAGAGTAAAATATTCAGATACTATGAGACAACTCCAACAATCATGACACATAAATACAAATACGTAATTAGTAATAATAAAAATAATACACCCAATTCATTTACTGAGTTTTTATAATGTATCCACACCTCATTGTCAGCAACTTCAGTCCAGAATCAGTAATCTGTTATCTACAGTCTTCCTGTCGGTAGCTGGTTGATGGCTGTCCTACACTCATACAATGTTTCCTCCCACAGTTGTTAAGTCAAAATCTTGGTAAACAATGTCAGAAATATCGCTTTGTCATAACTTGTAAAAACCCGGGAAATTTGGTGTCACAAATCAAATTTTCCTGGGCACAAGACAGAGCTCTCAGAAACCCACAGACCCAGGACCAACCTAGCAAGAGAGGGATGAATGGAATCCCCCTACCTAATGTCAAGCTTAACGAACCTAACAACCTCAAAGGCAGACAAACAACCATTTTTCACACAATAACCTCTCCTGTTTTCCCTGCTGCACTTTCTATTCCATTTGCATCACTACTTATGTAGAATGGTGTGTGTACATAATACAAAAAATCAACATACCAGTATTTCACTCTTTGAATAATCACATTCTGATGTCAGTAACTTAACTCTTAGCTTATGTGAATTTACCCAATATTAGTCTGTACTGCTGGTTAGTGGAATAATGAGATAGTAATGGGACTCCTTGTCAGTTTCTGGTTAAAGGAGGCTTCAGGATCATCCACAACTGGATATTTCATTTTCCCTGTACAGCATGTCACATACTGTAAGACTGTGAGCTTAAAAAGAATTTTATTATTTGTTCAAATGAAATTAAAAAATAATTATTCTTGTAGCAAACATAAATCGGATTGAACAGCAGTAACATTAGTTTTGGGTTAAACTTCTGGGGTTCAGTCACTGGTCAGATGTTGAATTGTTTTCTATTGCCATTATCCAGACTGGCTGTAGACCCTGAAAAATCTATTCAATAAACACCATTCTTCCTATCCATACCATTATGGTATATAGGGGGGAGTAGAGGTACGTCTCCACTCTTTCTTAACCTCGGCACTAAACTGAGGTGAGTGGTCAACTTCATGCCCTGGCCGCTTTACCTCAGGGAAAGAACCCTGATACCCACTGAACAGAAAGTTGGGTGGGGCCCTTAGCCAGTCTGGACCATACGGAAAAATTAAATATCTCTTATCCCTACCAAGATTTTACACCCAGATAATCCATTCCATACCCTAGTCACTTATACTGACTACACTATGTACAGCTACTGTATATAAAGATCCTACAGTAAACTAAATTACAGTAAATTAGGGCAGGCACCACAGGGATCCTTGCACCTTGACTGTTCCTGATCTTTTTGTGCAACTCTTTGCCTAAGATTCAGCAGCCCCACACTTTGAACAAAGTGCGGTACCTTGCTGATTGAAATGTCAGAAAAGTCACCTGGTTTCAAGTTGGCCCAGGTGCCTAAATCATGTAATATTGCCAGTGGCTCAGTCAGAAAGAACATGTGGGGCTGTTCAAATGCCCGTTTGCATCTATTACACCTCGGACTAACAGCCCCCCAGTTTGCATAACGTCCTTTTAAATTGCAGTGCCCTGTAAGCAGTCCCATCACTATTCTTAGCCGGTTTCTGGTCAAGTGGAGCAATTCTTTTATTAGC